>ENA-USZI01000611-USZI01000611.1-human-gut-metagenome-genome-assembly--contig:-NODE-611-length-25954-cov-4.385516_pt1 | contig 25954 bp, 19 predicted proteins | sample MGYA00250042_ERZ773532 | MGnify/ENA primary metagenome ERZ773532 (study PRJEB29103, sample SAMN06112036) | human gut metagenome | biome: human gut; feature: ankylosing spondylitis patient; material... | reverse complement strand
AGTATTATTACTTGTTGGATTTGTCGCTCTTATTAAGGGTGCAGATTTTTTTGTTGAAGGAAGCGCAGCGGTTGCGAAAAAACTGCATGTACCGGGAGTCATAATAGGTCTTACAATTGTGGCTATGGGTACGAGTGCCCCTGAACTTGCCGTAAGTATATCAGCAGGGCTTACAGGCTCTAATGAAATAGCAATAAGCAATGTAATCGGCTCTAATATATTTAATCTTATCGTAGTTCTTGGGGTATGTGCGGTGATGGCACCAGTGGCTGTTGATAAGTCAATTATGAAAAGAGATTTTCCATTTTCAATTGCTATTACTCTTCTTTTAGCCGTATTTATATCAGACATGATATTAACAGGAAAGAGTGTTATTACAGATACACAGGCAAGAGCAGGTGGTATATCAAGATGGGAAGCACTTATATTTATAATATTATTTGCCGTATATATTCTTATTACTGTAAGAAGTGCAATTAAAAACAGACAGACACAGCAGGAAGAGATTGAAGATATGTCAGGTATAAAGTGCGCTGTATATATACTTGGCGGTATAGCAGCCGTTGTAATCGGTGGACAGCTTGTTGTAAACAGTGCAAGGGAAATAGCACTGTTTTGCGGTATGAGTGAAACTCTTGTAGGTCTTACAATAGTAGCAATAGGAACATCACTTCCAGAGCTTGTAACATCAATTGTGGCATCATCAAAGGGACAAAATGGAATGGCTGTAGGAAATGTAGTAGGCTCTAATATTTTCAACATATTACTTATACTTGGTGTATCAAGCTTTATACATCCTATTTCTGCTGGAATGTTTTCATTAATAGATATATGTATATTACTTGTAATGAATGTATGTGTATTTATCTTTGCGACAACAGGGAAAAAAATTAACAGATATGAGGGAGCAGCAATGGTGCTTATGTATGTGGCATATACAACGATGCCCGCGACAGGCACGAGATCCTCTTTCGGCTCCTCGTGACGCTGTTCGCGTTCAACATTGCGATCCGTGCGCTCGTTGCGCTCGACGCGATCGTTACGCTCGTTGCGATCATTGTTACGGTCGCCGGTACGGCCACGACGCTCGTCACGCTCGTCATAATCGCGGTCACGGCCACGCAGGCGACGGCCACGACGATCCACGCGGTCACCCCTATCGCTGACGCGACCGCGACCACGACGCGCGAAATCACCGTCTTCAGCCTCGTCACGACGTTCGTCATCATCACTGCCCTGCGAAGGCAACGTGGCGAGAATGTCATCAAGATCGCGCACAACGTCCTCATCCTTCGGCCCTTCCACCGCACGACGGCGACGGCGCGGCTCAACGTCGGACGCATCATCCTTACGATGGCGACGACGATCATCCTGCTTCGGCGAAGCATCGTCCAATCCCAGTTCGGCCAGCAGATCGGTGGCAGCGTCCGCATCACGGCGGCGACGGCGCTTCGGAGCCTCATCGATGCTGTCCAGGGCGTTCACCGCGGCCATGACATCGGCCGCCTCCTCGCTCGTCGGAGCCTCAGCCTGCTTGCGACGGTCAGCACGCTCGGTGCGCTCGGCACGTTCCGTCTGTTCGGAGCGCTCCGCACGCTCAGCGCTATCAGCACGTCCGGCAAGGGTCTTCCTAACGGTTTTGGCCGTCTGCTTTTCGGACTGCTCAGCCTCGTTGGCTTTGCTTTCGGCAGCCTCGTTGGACTTGCCGGATTCCTCAGCCGTGTTCGCCGCGACCTCAGCGTCTGCGGTTTGGGCTTCAGCAGGAGCCACCGGAGCGGCCGGTGCAGCGGACTTCGGAGCTCGCACGGTCACACCGGCAGGCGCTTCACCGCCGGAACGAGCGGCCTGAAGCGTCGCGATAAGTTCCGGCTTACGCATGGTGGAGGTGCCACGAAGGCCCATCTGCTTGGCGAGCTCCTTGAGCTCAGGCAGTTTCATGTCTTCAAGATTCGGGCTGGTTGCCACTGGTTTTTGCCTTTCCCCTAGCTTTCGCAAGCACACGCCTGCAACAGCTGTAAAAAGAGATACGGAAATTTCCGCCACTGAAAGTCCGCCGCGAAATATCACGGTTTTCGAACTTCCCTAACCATACAACGTCATCCAGACCAACGCAACGTAGGCGTGCCAACGTATTCATGCCAATCAAGCATTCAAGTCAATGACAAATCGCAAATCACAATGCGAAAGACCCGCCATGCGATCACATGACGGGTCTTTCGCTTTACCACATGCTTTACAGCAACAGGTGCAGGTCTTGCCGGAACCTACTTTTCCTCGTGATAGCTCTTGTCGGTATTGACGGACCATACGTTCTTCTTGGACGTCTTGCCGTTCTTGATATTGCCGACGGCCTCGATTGCGGTGGCCATGGAATGATCCATGTTGTTGTAACGATGCTGGCCGTCGCGGCCGAGGCAATACAGATTGCCGAAGGAATCGAGGTATTCCACGAGCTCAGGCATGCGATCGTAGGTGTCGAAATATGCCGGATACGCCTTCTTCACGCGCTCACGATGGGAGTCGATCACGTCTTGCGGACCGTTGATGATCTGCATGCGCGTAAGCTCCTGGATGGCGAACTTCTTCGCTTCCTCGTCAGACATGTTCCAGAAGGAATCGCCTTCTTCGCAGAAGTATTCAAGACCGATCCACACGGTGTTGTCAACGTCCTTGACCAGGTACGGGCTCCAGTTGTTGAAGATCTGCAAACGGCCGACCTTGTAGCCCGGATCCTGCACGTAAATCCAGCAATCAGGCACGATCGGCGGGTTGCCGAGGGTGGGAATGTCGGTGGTGTTCGACAGGCGCAGGTGCTTGACGAGCAGACCAACGGTCACGAAGTCGCGGTACGGCAGGCCGTTGGCGATTTCGGTCATGTCCTTCGGCGCGGGCTGGCTGGAAGCGTCCACGGCGTTGATGAGATCCTTGACGGGCATGGAGGAGATGAAGTCGTCCGCGGCCATTTCGGTGCGGTTGCCTTCGGAATCCTCATATACCACGGATGCGATCTTGCCGTCGGCCTGGCGAATCTCCACCACGTTCGCGTCGGTGATGACCTTCACGCCCGCGGCCTCGCAGTTGGCCTCGACGGTTTCCCACAGCTGGCCCGGACCATACTTCGGATACCAGAATTCCTCAATCAGCGAGGTTTCAACCTCAGCATTGCTGCGCTTCTTCGGCAGGAGCTTCTGGAACGCGTTCTTCAGCACGCCCATAATGCTCAGGCCCTTGACGCGCTGCGCACCCCAATCGGCGGAAATCTGGGACGGATGGCGACCCCACAGCTTCTCGGTGTACCCCTCGAAGAACATGGAATACAGCTTGCGGCCGAAACGATTGATGTAGAAGTTCTCCAGATTGGTTTCCGGCAGCTTGTGCACCATGGACTTCAGGTAGCTGAAGCCGGCGACCATGGTGAGCTTGAAGCCCATGGCCTTCAGGGTGTTGGCGCTCAGGGAAATCGGGTAGTCGAGGAAGTGGCGGTTCCAGTAGATGCGGGACACGCGGTGGCGCTTGAGCATCACCTTGTCTTCGATTTCCGGATCCGGGCCGCCCGGCTCCATATCATGCTCGCGGTGGAGCTTCTTGTCATCATAGCTGGGTGCGCCCTGCAGCGGCAGAACGTCCTTCCACCAGTCCATGAAGAGGTCGTCCTTCGAGAAGAAGCGGTGGCCGCCGATATCCATACGATTGCCGTCATGCTTGACGGTGCGGGAGATGCCGCCGAATTCGCGGGTGGCTTCCAGCACGGTCACGTCGTACTGTTCGGAGCCACCGTCCTTGACGAGCTCCCAAGCGGCAGTCAGGCCGGCAGGGCCGCCACCGATGATGACCACGGATTGCTTTTGCGTCACTTTGAAGTCTCCTTACAAACAAAATCGAAGATATTCTACCCGAAGGTAGGGAAACGCACAGCGCACCTGTGCGCATGCACACAAAATCACCGCCAAGTCCGACAGCAATCGCCCTGATAGAAGGAAAACCAGCCGTACGGCTTCCGCCGAAGACTGGTTTTCCGTAGGTCTGCTACATGCTGTCGGGAATGTCGATGTCGGTTTTCTGCACTTCCTCGACGTTCACGTCCTTGAACGTGACGATGCGCACGTTCTTGACGAAACGGCTGGAACGGTAGACGTCCCACACCCACGCGTCGGTCAGCCGCACGTCGAAGTAGACGTCCTGGCCGGCGGAACGCACGTTGAAATCGACCTTGTTGGCCAGATAGAAGCGGCGCTCGGTCTCCACAACGTAGGTGAACAGTTTGATGACGTCGCGGTATTCCTTGTATAGGGACAGCTCGGCGTCGGTTTCGTAGTTGTCGAGGTCCTCGGCGCTCATCGTCTGCCTTCCGTGTCGCGCTTGCGGCCACGTCCAAGCGTGCGCCACCAAGCATCCTTCGAGGTTTTGCGCTCATCCGAGCTGTACGGCCAGTTGTTGTCGGCATCGCCGGCCTTCTGGTCCGTCTTCGCCGTTCCAGATGCTTCGTTCGGCTGCGATTCCTGCGATGGCGCGGCAGACGTCTCGTCGGCGGAGGTCTGCGCCGTGTCTCCACTCTGGCCTGCCGCTGCGGCATCGTCCGCATCGCCCTTATGTACGGAGTTGAGTTGGATGGCGATCGAGTGTTCGCGGGCGCTCAACGCCTCCTTGACGCCCGGATTGTCTTCGATCACGTGCATGCCGAACGCGTCGAGCGAGCGGATCGGGTCGAATTCGTCGACGAGCGTGTCCATGACGATGAGGTCCTGGTAACGGTTCTCCGACGCGTTCCACAGGGCATCGCGCGAACGGCCGGACGGCACGAAGCCGAGCGACTGGTAGACGGATACGGAACGCGTGTTCTGTTCCGGCACGGCCACCCAAATGCGGTGCATGCCGAGGCCCGCCGGTTCCGGCGCGAAGCCGTACGTCATCACGCGGGGCATGATGTCTCGCGAGTAGCCGCGGCCGCGGTAGTCCTTGCCGAGCACCACTTGGATGCGGGCGGAACGTGCCCAGCCGTCGATGTCGATGAGGAAGATCATGCCGATCACGTTGTCGGAAGAGGCCGCGTCAAGCTCGCCGTCGCCGTCATGGTCGGCTTCGGTGACGATGGACCATGCGATGGTACGACGAGATTCCGGATCCCCCACGCCGGATTCGTTCGATTTTTCGCCATTGGACCATGCCACGGAACGACGCACCCACGCGTTCACAGCGCCACGTTCGGCCACGCGGTCCTTGCCGGTGATGCCGGATGCGCCGACGTACGCCTCAATGACCTCCATGCGTGCGATGTCGTCGATGGTGGCGGGGCGCAAGTGCACCATCTCGCCCTTGATGGGCGGAATGACGATGCGTTCCGGCAGCTCCCTCGCCCGCTGGTCCGTCGTCTGTTCCTTCGCTGTGGTTTCAGCGTACTCTGACATGATTATCGTTCCCTATGTTTCTCGGCGCGGTCCCTCGCCACACCCATACCGACGGTATTGTACCCGACTGAACGCCAGCTGGGAGTTTTGTTAGGCAAAATCCCCGTGAAACCTCCCCCAGCCGACGCGTGAATCGTACGAAAAGGCATGTAAAAGCAGATAAAAAGCAACAAAATGCAGAAAGGCGTGCGTTTTTACGATTCCTCTCATCGCAAAAACGCACGCCTTTCGATGCCATCAATCAGGCAACGTTCGGCAATCGCCGGAACGTCACTTGATCTTGCCCATCACGATCTTGGTGACGGCCTTCGCGTCGGCCTGGCCGCGGGTGGCGCGCATGACGGCGCCGATAATCGCGCCCATCGGCTTCATGTTGCCGCTCTTGAGCTTCTCGACGATGTCCGGGTTGGCCGCGAGTGCCTCGTCGACGGCCTTTTCGAGCGCGCCGTCGTCGGAAACGACCTGGAAGCCGTGCTTCTTGACGACCTCGTCCGGAGTGCCTTCGCCGGCGAGCACGCCTGCGACGGTCTGCTTGGCGAGCTTGTCGTTGAGCTTGCCGTCGGCGATGAGCTTCTCGACCTCGGCGACGTCGGCCGGGGTGATCGGCAGCTCTTCAAGGCTCACGCCCTTGTTGTTGGCTTCGCGGGACAGCTCGCCCAGCCACCACTTCTTGGCGCCCGAGGCGGAAGCGCCGGCCTTGACGGTGTCCTCGAGCAGGTCCAGAGCGTCGGCGTTGAGCACGTCGCGCATCTCCAGATCGTTGAAGCCCCACTCGCCCTTCAGGCGGTTGCGGCGCTCACGAGGCATTTCCGGCATCTGGGCCTTCATCTCCTCGATGTGCTCCTTGGTGATGTGCAGCATCACCAGATCCGGATCCGGGAAGTAGCGGTAGTCGTCGGCGTCGGACTTCACGCGGCCGCCGGCGGTGGTCTGCGAGGCCTCGTCCCAGTGACGGGTCTCCTGCAGAATCTCGCCGCCTTCGGAAAGGATGGCGGCCTGGCGGCGGATCTCGTACTGGATAGTCTTCTCGATGCCACGGAACGAGTTCACGTTCTTGGTTTCGGAACGGGTGCCGAACGGATCGGACGGGCTGTTGCGCAGCGACACGTTCACGTCGGCACGCATGTTGCCCTGCTCCATGCGAGCGTGGGAAATATTAAGCGCACGCACGATGTCGCGGATGGCGCGCATGTAGGCACCGGCGATTTCCGGAGCACGATCGCCTGCGCCAACGATCGGCTTGGTCACGATTTCGATCAGAGGAACGCCTGCACGGTTGTAGTCGACCAGGGAGTGGTCAGCGCCTTCGATACGGCCGTCAGCGCCACCGACGTGGGTGTTCTTGCCTGCGTCGTCTTCGATGTGGGCGCGTTCGATCGGCACACGGAACACGGTGCCGTCTTCAAGTTCCACATCAAGATAGCCGTTGCCGTTGGTCGGCTTGTCATACTGCGAGATCTGGTAATCGCGCGGCATGTCCGGGTAGAAGTAGTTCTTACGCGCGAACTGGCTCCACTCGGCAATTTCGCAATGCAGGGCAAGACCCAGCTTGATGGCGTAATCGACGGCGGTCTTGTTGACCACCGGCAGGGAGCCCGGCAGGCCGAGGCTCACCGGGGTGAGCTGGGTGTTCGGCTCGCCGCCGAAGTGGACTTCGGCCGGGCAGAACAGCTTCGTGGTGGTGGACAGCTCCACGTGGGTTTCCAGACCGATGACCGGGTCGAACTTCTTGACGGCATCGGCGTACTTCATCAACTTTTCAGCCATTTTGTTTTCTTTCCTCCGATGCTTCCTACTTGTCCAGTCCGTCGAGCCACGGGGTCTTCAGGGACTGCCAGATCGGGCCGTTCCAGCTTTCCTCGAGGGCCGCTTCGAGAGCGGCGGCGGGCTTGTACATGACCTCGTCGCGCTGCTGCGGGGCGAGGAACTGGAAGCCGACCGGCAGGCCGTCGTCGCTCAGGCCGGCCGGGATGCTCATTGCCGGCACGCCGGCGAGGTTGGCCGGAATGGTGGTGATGTCGATGGCGTACATGGCCATCGGGTCCTCGGTCTTCTCGCCGAACTTGAAGGCGGTGACCGGGCTGGTCGGGCCGACGAGCACGTCGACCTTTTCGAAGGCCTTCTTGAAGTCGTCGATGATCAGGGTGCGGACTTTCTGCGCGGAGCCGTACCAGGCATCGTAGTAGCCGGCGGACAGGGCGTAGGTGCCGAGGATGATACGACGCTTGACTTCGTCGCCGAAGCCGGCCTCACGGGTGTAGGCCATCATGTTGGCGGCGGTCTGCGGAACGCCTGCCGGCGGCATGACGCGCAGGCCGTAGCGCATGCCATCGTAACGGGCCAGGTTGGAGCTGACCTCGGACGGCATGATGATGTAGTAGGCGCCGAGGGAGTACGGCAGGTGCGGCAGGGACACTTCGGTGACCTCCGCGCCCATTTCCTCAAGCTTCTTGACGCCTTCGTTGAAGCGGGCCATGACGCCCGGCTGGAAGCCTTCGCCGCCGAGCTCCTTGATCAGGCCGACCTTGAGGCCCTTCAGATCGCGCTTCATGCCTTCGCGGGCTGCGGCGACCATCGGACGCGGGCCTTCCGGAATGGAGGTGGAATCGCGCTTGTCGTGTCCGCCGATCACTTCCTGCAGCAGGGCGGAGTCGAGCACCGTACGGGAGCACGGGCCGATCTGGTCGAGCGAGGAGGCCATGGCGATAGCGCCGAAACGGGAGACGCCGCCGTAGGTCGGCTTGACGCCGACGGTACCGGTCAGCGAACCCGGCTGGCGGATGGAGCCGCCGGTGTCGGTACCCAGGGCGAGCGGAGCTTCGAATGCGGCCACTGCGGCTGCGGAACCGCCGCCGGAACCGCCCGGCACGCGCTCGGTATCCCACGGATTGTGGGTGGTCTGGTAGGCGGAGTGCTCGGTGGAGGAGCCTTGCGCGAATTCATCGAGGTTGGTCTTGCCCAACAGCGGCATGCCCGCGGCCTTGAGCTTCTCGATGACGGTGGCGTCGTACGGCGGCACCCAGCCTTCGAGGATCTTGGATGCGGCGGTGGTTTCGATGCCCTTGGTGACGATCATGTCCTTGATGGCGATTGGCACGCCGGCGAGTTCCGGCATCTGCGCCTTGTCCTCATCGGACTTGGCGTCGAAGGCGTCGGCCTGTTCGAGGGCCTGGTCGGCGGAGACCTTCAGGAAGGCCTTGACGCTCGGTTCGGCGGATTCGATGACCGCAAGGTGGGCTTCGACCAGCTCACGGCTGGAAACTTCCTTGGCCTTGATCTTGGCCGCCATCTCGGCGGCGGAAAGCTTGACGAGTTCGGTGGTGCTCATATCACTCCTGTCCCAGAATGCGCGGTGCGACGAACATGCCGGCCTCGGAGACCGGGGCGCCTGCGGTGGCTTCGGCCTGGGTCAGCGGGGTCTCGGGTACGTCCGGACGCAGGTAGGCTTCCAGCGGGACCGGGTTCGCGGTCGGTTCCACGTCGTCGGTGGCGACTTCCTGGACCTTGTTGATGGATTCTGCGATGACGTTCAGATCGCCCTGCAGACGGGTGATCTCCTCGTCAGTAAGTGCAATTCGGGCCAAATCGCCCAGATGCACGATTTCTTCTTTGGTGAAAGTAGGCATGACCCTAACAGTAACGCGTCTGTGTGACGAGCGTGTGCCCTATTTCGTGCCCCGTTCGCAACCCGGCCGCGACTGGCCGCCATCCGTTCGACGGCCGTTCCGTCGCCTGGTCGGCGAGCACGCATCCGCTATTGCGGCAAAGCGACGCTTAACGGCTTTTCTTGCCGCGTGCCGATGGCGCGATCAGGCTTGCGGCGCGGCGTGCTGGGCGATCCAGGCGTGCATGGAGACCGCGGCGGCGGCGCCGGCGTTGATGGAACGGACCGAGCCGAATTGGGAGATGTAGACCACGTCATCGGCCAGTTCGAGCGCTTTTTCGGACAGGCCCGGGCCTTCCGCGCCGAAAAGCATGAGGCAGCGTTTGGGGAAATGGTAGGTTTCCATGGGCACCGCGCCGGGAATGATGTCGAGCGCGATGACGCGGACGGCTTGCAGTTCTGCTATTTTCGCGTCCAAAGCTTCCAGTTGGGCCATGGTTTCGCTTGTGTTCGGGGCAGTGCCGGAAGTGCCGTCCGTCGCGGCTGCGGAGCCACGCATATGGAAGGCGATGGCGGCGGCTTGCGATTGGGCGGCGGCGATTTCGCCGGCGATGCGCAGTTTCCAACATTCGACAAGTTCCGTTATGGATGGATGGTTTTCGACGTGCTGGTACAGCTCCGTCATGAGTGCGCCCTTGCGATTCCATTTGTGCGGGCCGACAATGTGCACGCGGCGCGCTTGGAACGCGTTGGCGGTGCGCACCATGGAGCCGATGTTGAAATCGTGGGTCCAGTTCTCCACGGCGACTTCGAAATCGTGGCGCCCGCGGGAGTCTAGGTCGGCTTTGATGGCCGCGACCGTCCAGTAGCGGTAGCGGTCGAGCACGTTGCGGCGGTCGCCTTCGTCGAGCAGGGTGGAGTCGAAGCGGATGTCGTAATTGGGGGATGACGCATCGTCCGGGCGTGGTTCGCCTGGATGGGTTTGCGACCACGGTCCTACGCCGACCTCGCGGAACGTCGGTTCGCCGGATGCCTGTGCGGCAACATCGATGGGATTGGGATCGTGCACGTTCTCCCCTTCATAGGAACAGCAATACAAATATGTCAAAGGCCCGCGCATCCGTATGCATCATCATGCTTGTCATCGCACATTCGACGACGTCAACGGCATATATGTTTGCGGTCGGTCGGCGGGAAACTCGGTGTTCAGTGGAGTTCGGATTCCTTGAACACTTCGACGAACGGCAGTTCGGATTCCTCCGAAGTGACCGGGTTGATGACCTTGATGGTCGGGTCGACCATGTCGACACCGCCGATCAGCGAGGCAACGGCCAGCACTTTGGCGCCTTCGTTCTCCACCACGGAGAAGTCGAGGCTCAGCTCGTTGCCGTTGCGCAGGGTGACCAGCGATGAGGTCTGCACATACGATTTTTCAGACAGCCAGGAGTCGATCAGCACCACGCGTTTGCCGGCAATCGACGGACCCTTGATGGACGGATAGACGAAGTCCATGACGAAACCGTCCAAATCCTCACCACGGGAGGCGGCGGCCTGGATCATGGCGGAGACCAGCGGCACGGCCGCGGCGGTCAATGCGCCGACCGCGTCGAAATCGTCGACGGAATAGCCGGCTTCCTCCAACGTGTCGAGCAGGATATGGCCGACGATGGAGGCTCCACGATGGTCGAACAGCACGGAGGAGAGTTCCGAGAAAGGCTTGTCCTTCATTTCGGCCTGCAGCAGCGTCTTGAGCTGGTCGCGAGGTTCGAGCATGGCGAAATCGACGGTGGATTCCGTCGAAGCGGAAACAGACTGGCCCGCAGCGGAATCATGCGTCGGAACCGGTGTCGTCTTGCGGAAAGTGTTCTCTTCGGTCATGGTTCCAGCCTATCCTTTCGGCTCGTCATTCACCGTGCGGTATGGGTGATTTATGAGCGATAAACATGGTTATTCGGCGTTGGTCTCGGGAGCGGACAACTCGCGGATATCCCCTTTTTCGGGCGCGATCATGTCGACGGTGCCGATGACCTTGCTTTGGTCGACGCGTTGCAGTTTGCGCGCGGTGACCAGCACGCGCGATTCGAGCGACGCGGCGAACGAGTTGTATGCGCCGACCGTTTTGGTGATGGCGGAACCCAGTTTGGTGGCCCGCTCCCCCAATACTGCAAACCGTTCGTACAGCTCTCGGGACAGGTCGAACAGCATTTTCGCGTCATCGGTCAGGCTTTGCTGCTGCCATGCGTATGCCACGGATTTGAGCACCGCCCATAGGGTGATCGGCGAGGTCAGCGCGACTTTCTGCGCGAATGCGTCGTCCATCAGTGTCGGGTCGGTTTCCAATGCGGCCTGCAGCAACGATTCGTTGGGGATGAACGCGATCACGAAATCCGGAGCATCGCTGAACGCGTTCCAGTAGGCTTTGTCTCCCAGGGTCTTCACATGGTCTCGTACCGCTTTGGCATGGGAATGCAGCAGCTCGTTCTTGCGGGCCAGTTCCTCCGGTGAGGCGGTGTCTGGAATCTCGCATGCGCGCTGGTAGTCGGCGTATGGCGCTTTCGCGTCGATCGGAATGGTTTTGCCGCCCGGCATGTGGATGATCATATCCGGCCGTTGCGTATGTCCATCGGCATCGGTGACCACAACCTGGGTGTCGAAATCGACATGTTCCAACAGACCCGCCGATTCCACGATGTTGCGCAGCTGCGCCTCGCCCCACGCGCCACGCACCTTGTTGTTGCGCAATGCCGATGATAGGGCGCTCGTCTCGCGATCCAATCGCGCCTGCTGTTCGCCAAGACCTTTGAGCTGTTCGCCGAGCGCTCCCATCTCATGTTTGCGGCCCTCTTCGATTTGCGCGACCTTTGTCTGCAGGGCGTCGAGGTTCTTCTGCACCGGAGCCAGTGCGGAGAGCACCTTGCTTTGCTCCTGCAGTTTCCGTTCGCTTTCGGCTTGATGACGGTTCGCTTCTTCAGCGGCACGCTGCCGTTCACGTTCCACGCGCATTTCCTCGGCACGCTGGGCCTGAGCCAATTGCGATTTGAGATACGTCAGCTGTTGGCTGAATCCTTCCGCCTGCGTACGGTATTGCACAACAGCCGCGTTGAGATTGCTGATGTCCTGTTTGTCCGCCTCGATCTGCGCCTTCGCCTCGTTCAGGTCGGATTCCTTCGCGCCACGGGCCATGTCCTGCCCCTTGGTACGTCCCGCGAAGAAGCCCGCAGCCGCTCCGAGCGCGGCCACGATCACCAGCAATATCACTACAAACACAGGATTGTCGAACATACGTTCGATGGTATCACGTCGTCAGGAACACATCAATCCACGCATCCACATTCATTCGCAAGACCGACCGCATGCCACACAACCGTGCACTATGCTGAAATCAGCCGAACGCGAAATGCATCAGCCCAACACGAAGGGACATTATGGGATTCGATCTGTTTTTGGCGGCCGTGTCGATTGTGGCCGCATCCATCGCCACCTGGGCGTTGTTGCGGCTGTTTCCAAGCTCGGACGCACGCCAGGCGATTCCGCTGCGGACGGACGGCGGATTTGCCGACCCATCCCACACAACCGACGGTGGAGTGACGATAGACGGCAAAGTGACGGCAGACGGCGAATCGACATCCGACATCGACGGACAACCCACCGATCACCTCGGCAAGCGCCTCGTCATCGCGCTTATCCTGACCATTCCAACGTTCGTCATCACATTACTGGCGCTGGCCAAAATCGCCATGCCGGGCTGGCTGACGAATCCGTGGCTGCACGCCATCGTCATCACGCCGGTCATGTTCTATTGCGCGGCGCCGATTCACCACCGCGGCCTGCCCGCATTGCAGCGGCGACGTCCGAACGGCGATTCGCTGGTTTCGCTTGGCATGGCGATTGTTTACGCGTACAGCCTGCTGCTGTGCGTGGTGTCGTGGATTTTCCCGGCCGGCTCGCGCGATCCGTATTTCGCGTTCGTCGGCGTGGTCGCGACGCTTTCGCTGGCTGGCACGCTTGTCCGGCAACACGCGATGACCGCGCAGCAGACGGCAGAAACAGAAAAGGCGCAATCGGCACAGTCAACAGAATCAACAGAATCGGCGCGATCTCAAGCGAAATCCCCTGAGCCAACGCAAGAAAAAAGCGCGGAAGAATTGCTCTTCCGCGCTGTGGTAGGTCATGCGATCCGCGCACGTGTGCTGCAGATCACCACGTCGGTGACGATGGTGGTCGCGGTGTGGACGTGCGCGTTGTGGCTGGCGTTCGGCGTGCAACCGAAGCTGGCGATCGCCATACTGCTCGGTTCGACCGTGCTGTCGGTCGCAGGCCTGGTATTGCAGGCTTACGACCGACAGGTAACCAATCGATAATCGTCACTCAGCCGGGTTCGGGACGTCGGCGGAATCGTCCGTCTTCCCCTCGCCCATATCCTCCAGCTGGTCCGCGGCCCACGCGGACAGCTCCAGGTGGTCGCCGCCGGTCTGGTCCACCAGCACGGTGTCGCCGTCGTGCACTTCGCCGGCCAGCAGCATGCGGGCAAGCTGGTCGCCGACTTCGGTCTGCACCAGGCGACGCAGCGGACGTGCGCCGTACGCCGGATCGTAACCGGTGTTGGCAAGCCATTCGCGCGCCGAATCGGTCACGTCGAGCGTGATGCGGCGGTCGGTCAGACGTGCGGACACCTGCGCGACCTGAATGTCCACGATGCCGCCGAGCTCCTCGCGGGTCAGCGGGTGGAACATGACCAGTTCGTCCAGACGGTTGATGAATTCCGGCTTGAACTGCATGTGCACGGCGTCCATCACGGCCTTCTTCTTGGCGTCCGCGTCCATGTCGGGATTGACGAGGAACTGCGAGCCCAGGTTGGAGGTCATGATCAGAATCGTGTTCTTGAAGTCCACGGTCCTGCCCTGGCCGTCGGTCAGGCGACCGTCGTCAAGCACCTGCAGCAGCACGTCGAAGACTTCCGGATTGGCCTTCTCCACCTCGTCGAACAGCACCACCGAATACGGACGGCGACGCACGGCTTCGGTAAGCTGGCCACCCTCTTCGTAGCCGATGTAGCCCGGCGCGGCGCCGATCAGGCGGGACACGGAGGCCTTCTCCATGTATTCGCTCATGTCGATGCGCACCATGGCCTTCTCGTCATCGAATAGGAAGTCGGCGAGCGCCTTGGCCAGTTCGGTCTTGCCCACGCCGGTGGGGCCGAGGAACAGGAACGATCCGGTCGGACGGTTCGGGTCGGAGATGCCGGCACGCGAGCGACGCACGGCGTCGGAAACCGCTTGGATGGCTTCCTTCTGGCCGATCACGCGCTTGCCGAGGTACTCCTCCATGTGCAGGAGCTTCTCGTTTTCGCCCTGCATAAGACGGCCCACGGGGATGCCGGTCCAGTCGGAGACGATTTCGGCGATGGAGTCGGCGTCGACGCGGTCGGGGACCATCGGCACGTCGGCGTTGGCATTGTCGGCTCCGCCTGATTCCGCCTCGTTCTTCTCGGCTTGGGCGATTTCCTTCTGGATGGCCGGGATTTCGCCGTAGTTGATGGCCGACGATTTCGCCAGGTCGCCTTCGCGCTCGTACTTTTCGGCTTGCGTACGCAGCTCGTCGAGCTTCTTGCGCAGGTCGCCGATACGGTTGTGGCCGTTCTTTTCGGCGTCCCAACGCGCTTTCAGCCCGTTGAGCTTTTCGCTTTTGTCGGCGATTTGCTGGTTTAAATCGGCGTGACGGTCCTTGGCGCTGTCGTCCAGTTCCGCTTCGGCCTTTTCCGCGGCCTTGTCGTTCTTCGGATTGCCCAGCAGGTACGACTTCTCCATCTTGAGACGGTCCACCTGGCGGCGCAGTTCGTCGATTTCCTCAGGCGAGGAGTCGAGTTCCATGCGCAGGTGCGCTGCGGCCTCGTCCACCAGATCGATGGCCTTGTCCGGCAGCTGGCGTCCGGAAATGTAGCGGTTCGACAGGGTTGCCGCCGCGACCAGCGCGTCGTCGCCGATGGTCACCTTGTGGTGGGCCTCATACTTCGGCGCGATGCCGCGCAGGATGGCGACGGTGTCCTCCACGCTCGGCTCACCGACGAACACCTGCTGGAAACGACGTTCGAGCGCCGGATCCTTTTCGATGTTCTCACGGTATTCGTCCAGTGTGGTGGCGCCGATCAGGCGCAGTTCGCCACGGGCCAGCATGGGCTTGAGCATATTGCCCGCGTCCATGGAGCCTTCGGCCGCGCCCGCGCCGACGATGGTGTGGATCTCGTCGATGAAGGTGATGATCTGCCCGTCGGCCTTCTTGATCTCCTCAAGCACGCTCTTCAGACGTTCCTCGAATTCGCCACGGTACTTGGAACCAGCCACCATGGAGCCCAGGTCAAGCGAGATAAGCTTCTTGTTCTGCAGGGTGGTCGGCACGTCGCCGGCGACGATGCGCTGCGCCAGGCCTTCGACGACGGCGGTTTTGCCGACGCCAGGCTCGCCGATCAGCACAGGATTGTTCTTGGTACGGCGGGACAGGATCTGGATGACGCGGCGGATTTCCTGGTCGCGGCCGATCACCGGGTCGAGCTTGCCTTCCTTCGCGGCGGCCGTCAAATCGGTGGAGTACTTCTCCAAAGCTTTATACGAGCCTTCCGCGTCGGCGCTGGTCACCTTGCGGTCGCTGCCGCGCGCGGCGGTCAGGGCGTTACGCAGCTTATCCGCGGTAAGACCGTTCTTTTCCAAGATGTCCGCGCTTTGATTAGGTTTCGCGGCCGCGATTGCGACCAGCATGAGGTCGACGGTGACGTACTCGTCTCCCCTCCGTTGCATTTCTTTTTCGGCTTGCGATAGCACCGCCGACAGCTGCCTGCTGACATCCGGCTGCGTTGTGGTCGATCCGCTGGCGCTCGGCAGCGATTGCATCGCCTGATGCACTTCGGCGCTCACGTTTTGCGCGTTGCCGCCTGCCGCTTCGATGAGCGCGCGGGCCATGCTGTTTTCCTGACGCAGCATCGCGTCCAGCAGGTGCAGGGTGTCTACCTGCGGATTGCCCAGCGCCGCCGCGTTCTGAACGGCGTCCGAAAGCGCTTCCTGCGCCATCTGCGTGAACTTCTGTTCCATATCATCCTCCATGGTTCGCGCCCGGCCGCCCGGCCTTCGCTACCGGGCCGGCGTTCGGACGCATATGTCGTTGTCTGATATGCTCAACCGACTTCATCGCCATTATATTCCCAAAACTTGAGTCCCACACACTCAACTTTTTGCGTTTCTCAAAACCGTCTTTCGACACAGGACGGCAGTCACCGACAATCACCAGCGCTCACCGGCAATCGCAATACATACGAAAAAGGCGGGCAGCAACGTAACGAAATCACGAAACGTTGCAAACCCGCCTAATCCAAAGTCCGCCAGCAAGCCGAAAATCAGCCGCGCACCACCACGTTGCGCAGATCGCCGATGCCCTCGACGTGCACGATCGCCTCGTCACCCGGATCCAGATGACCCGACGCGTTCGGCGTACCCGTCATAATCACATCGCCCGGCAGCAGCGTGGTGAAACTCGTAATCGCCGCGATCTGCTCAGGAATGCCGTGAATCAGATTCGCCGTGGTACCCGACGCCATCGGCACATCCTCACCGTTGAGCGTGAAGGAAATCTTCGCATCCTTCCAATCCACATCGTCACGCGTCACAATCCACGGACCCAACGGGCACGCCGTATCAAAACCCTTCGCACGCGTCCACGTCGGATCAAGACCCTGCAGATCACGCAACGTCACATCATTCACGCACGTGAAACCCAGCACATAATCCATGGCCTGCTCCACCGGCACATTCTTGGCGATACGACCCATCACCACAGCCAACTCCGGCTCGAAATTCATATCATTCGAACACAGCGGAATCACAATCGGATCATCCGGACCAATCACCGACGTGCTCGGCTTGGTGAAAATCACCATATCCTCCGGCGCATGCTTGATATCGGAATGACCGGCCTCATGCATGAACTGCGCATGCGCCTCATAATTCTTCGCCAAACCGTACACCTTCGACGGAATCACCGGAGCCAGCAGACGAATGCCGTCACCATCCACCGGATAGCGCTCGCCGGTCGGCTCGACGGCCTGGCCGGACAGCGGATAGCCGTTCAAGGCCACGAGATAGTCCTTGCCGTCGTTCTTGTCGGTCTGAACGAAGGCGTACTGCGGTACATCATTATGCGTAAAACGTGCGATTCTCATACCCGCAAGTCTACCCGCTCGCCACGCCCGCCGTTCTCGACATGCGTCGCTTTGCGGACGATGCCGATTGCTCGCATTTTTTACGATTTTTGCGATTATTTGCGATGCAGTTCCGCCCGCAACGCCGCCACCTCGCGTTCCAGCTCGTCGATGCGGCGCACCTGCTGGGCGATGAGCAGGTCGCGCACGTCACCTCCCGACAGAATCGGGACTTCGGCTGCGGTGCACGGCGCGGGCAGCGTCGCATTGCTTTGCGTTTCCGTCGTTTGCGTTGGCTGCACTGGCTGCGATACCGCAGATCGAGCAACCTCCGCAGATTCCGCCGACGGCGCCACATCCGCCGACGCCGATGGCACCACTCCACCATTCCCATCAACCGATACCAGCCGGTCCGTGCCCATACGGCAGGCAATCTTGCGCCAGCGCGCGAAACAACGTTCGATGCGCTTATAGCCGATCAGCGATGGGTCGAGTCCGGCTTCGCGGAACAGTTCGACCGGCGATTCGCCCGCATGGTACCGGCGCATGCAGTTGTGTTTGAACGATTCCGTGTAGGTGATGCGTCGCGACGTCGCTTCGGCCACCACCGGCAGCGAGCGCAGATATTCGACTTCTTCCGGACTGAACGCTCCCCCACCGTTGCACATGATGTTCCCTTTCGGCTTGGCGTGCGGCGGCTCCCTTCCACCGCACGGCAGTCGAATGGCCTCCGTCATGCCATTCCCCTGTTCGGCTTGCGATTCGGTTTGCGATGCGCGCTTGCGATACGCGTTTGCGATGCAAGGCCGCAATCCGATTCGTTGTTCGCTTTGTGTTCCATCATACCGGTACGAATGGCGTTTTTCCAACCATTTCAGGCGGTACGAAACCCTAAATCGCCCGTATTCGTCACAACAAAAGCGGGTGAACCGTTGATCGCTCAACGACTCACCCGCCCGAACAAGCCCCGTTGCCTGTCTGCTGGCCCGCTCAGACCGCCATCGGCGTATCGGATTCGCGGAAGCGCAGCACGAGCGCCAGTCCGGCTGCGGCACGGCGACGTTACGCGCGGCACGCATCACGGTTTTGCGATTGAAGGTGAAGCGATCGCGCATGATGTGTTCGTCGGCGTCGGCATCGTCTTTGGCAGCATCGTCTTTGACAGCATCATTCTTGTCGTTATCGTTGCCGTTTTGAGCCGACGCGAAAGCCTTGTCGGCGTTATCCTTGTCGGCGTCATTCTTACCGTTCTTGTCGGCATCGTCGGCATCTTCAGCAGTGTTGCCATCGTTGTCAGCATCGTCCGCATCGCCGGTTTTGCCGTCATCGGCTGTCGCGCCCGCATCGCCATTCGCCACAGCATCCGTGCGATTTTCGCCGGCATGGTCGTTTCGATCGCCGTCTTGAGTCGGTGCAGCACCATTTGCAGGTACGTCAGCGTTCTCAGCCGTCGGCTGCCTAACCGCCTGCCGTTCCTGCTCCTTCTGCTCATTCGGCTGTTCCGTCTTATCGCACGGCTGCCGCTGTTCCGGCATCGTCTCCGACGGTTGTTCCGGTTGCGATTGCGACTGCAGTTGCGATTGCGCTTGTTCGTTCGATGGCTGATGCGATTCACCGTCGTCCGTAAGGCATTGTGCGTCGTCATCGTCCGTTGCGGACTGTCCGGCAACATCTTGCCCGGCAATGTCGGCAACGTCCGATCCGACTGCGTTTTCAGCATCGGATTGTTGCGTCGATTCCGGCTGGCTCGCTGCGGATTCGGCGGCCACGTTGCCGCCATCCGTCACCGTTTCGTCGGCGAACGCGGTCGCGCCGGCTCCCGTGGTGCCGGCCAGCATCGCAATCGTGACAAGCAATGCGGTGAATTTTCCCATCCGCGCGCCACACCGGCTTATGAAGCCGGCAAGCGGGTCCTTCATCCACTTCATGACATGTCCATCTCTCATGGCGCTGCGGCGAATTGCCTATGCGCCTCCATGCCTTGAACCTTATGGATGAACGTTTTGAAACCCGTCCCCTCCATTGATGGGTTCGGGGAACGTGCGGACCCGCGAAAATCGCGGCCTTCCCCCTTATCCTTTACGCGGCCAGGCGGAAGCGTGCCGCATGATTCGGTGTCGGGGCCGCATCGACCGCACGACCATGCAGCACAACAGCATGCCGCCCATCGTGCAAACGATGGTCATGGCGAGCGCCGCGCCCAGTTCGGTCGCACGTTCGTCGCGCACGTCGGCCGGATCTGGCGCGGGCAGCGGTATTGCGACGCGATGCCCGGAGACTAGCAGCCGATGCGTGTTGATGCCGTATGGCGTGCAGGTCATCAACGTCAGCCGGTCTTCGCCGGGCACGATTTTCAACCGTGAGACGTCGTCCGGTTCGATCACGCTGATTCGGTCCACTTCGTATCCCAGCGTCTCGTCCATCACTTTGATGTACATGAAATCGCCGTCGTGCAGTTCGTCGAGCCGTGTGAACATCAACGATTTGACCAGGCCGCGATGCCCGGTGACCACCGTATGCGAGCCAGTGCCGCCGACCGGCAGGCTGGTGCCGTACAGATGCCCTGCGCCGACGGCGAGCACCGGTTCGGACGTACCATGCCGAATCGGCAGTTCCACGCCGATTTTGGGCACCAATACCGTGCCCATGATGCCTGCGCCGGAATCCAGCAGGCCCTGATAGTTCGCGTCCGTGTCCGCCGCGGAAAGCCCGGCACCGCCGGAAGGCGCCGAATCGTCGGCGGTATCAGCATCTCCGGCAGTGCCAGCCGGTCTGGTAGTGAACGGATCGGCCGCCTCGCCCAATACCGGCTGTCCTTCCACGGCAAGCCGCCGATTGTATGCGCGCGCCCGTTCCAACTCCTCCATCGCCATCGGATACGGCCATCCGGCAACCGTGCGAGCCGCCGAATCGGATGTCTCGGCCAAGCGCCGCGCGGAATGCGCCTGCATGACGAACGGCAACGACGCGACCACCACCGCGCCCACGATCAGCAGCACGGACACGCACCGCACCAATATGAAACGAATCCGCCGCAGCCTGCGCGCACGAACCACATCGGCAATGTCAATCGCCTCGTAAAACGACGGCGTTCCAGCGAACGTTCCAGCAGACGTTCCAGCGAACGCAACAGTTCCGGCATGACCACTGTCGGCAGCTGCACCGGCATCAGATCCGACTCCGGCGCCATTGCCGATGCCATCGTTATCATCACCGGCATCATAGGAATCAGCCGAGGCGCCCGCCACGGCACCGAACAGCCGCATGGGCGAACGCAGCACCGTATGCGCATGCACGTAGGAATCCGTCCTGCGGGCGAGCAGACGGACGGGTTTACTCATCAATCGAGAGGCAGACCAAAACATGGGTTTCTCCTTCGAACACACCCATGTTCACACCCGCCATACGAAAGCCCTTGCCCCCTATAGGAGGGCTTACCCCTAGAAAGACAACGGTTTCAGGCACGAAACCGGCAATTATGGCACCAAACCGCGCAGCACCCCACCTACCGGCGGAACGCAGCTCAGACAAGCCGTTTTTCAGAGGAATGCAAGTCAGACGAATGTAAGCCAGACGAATGCAATCCAGGCGGACGAGCCCCGCAAATCCTTAAAAAAACAGAAAAAGTCAAAGAAAGCGCTCAGATGAACGCACGCTCACCGAAAATCGCAGTGCCGACGCGCACGATGGTGGAACCTTCGGCGATGGCCAGTTCCATGTCGCCGGTCATGCCCATCGACAGTTCCCGGCAACGGTCCGTGCCCGGTTCGCCGGATGCGAGGATGAGGTCGCGGGTCTTGCGCAGGTGCGAGAAACCGCGGCGAATCACCGTTTCGTCGTGCACATGCGCGCCGATCGTCATCAGTCCCTGCAATTCGATGCCGTCCAACGTGCCGATTTTCTGCGCGATGCGGATGGCGTGCGCCGGATCGCAACCGGATTTCGATTCCTCGCCGGATTCGTTGACTTCCAGCAGCACGCCGACAGTAATACCGCGAGCCACGGCTCTACGTGAAATTTTTTCTGCCAAATCGATTGAATCGACCGATTCGATAGTGTCGACCACCGGCAGCACTTTGCCGATTTTATTGCTTTGCAGCTGGCCGATCAGGTGGAATGGAATATGCTCCGCCGCAGCATCCGGCGCGGCGCCTGCGACGCCCAGCGAAAACCCGCGTTCCGCGCATCGCCGTGCCAGCCCTTCGGCCTTCGCCGTCACTTCCTGCGGACGGTTCTCGCCGATCATGCGCACGCCGGCATCAATCGCAACCATGATTTCGCCGATGTCGCGCGTCTTCGTGGCGGCCAGCAGGCGCACGGAGCCGGCTTCGCGTCCGGCTTGTTCCTCAGCTGCCGCGATGCGGTCGAGCACACGATGCACGCCGTCCGTGATCTCACGTGCGCGCGCATCGTCGATCACCTCGTTGGCGAGGTTCTTGTGATCCATGTATGCAGTCATCGTCCACCTCTCGCAAGTTCATTCGACCGCCGGTCCGCGGCCGGCACCACCGTTTCCGGCATGTCGGCTGATATTTCGATACCAGTGTTACCAGAAAACCGCCGACAACGTATAAAGAAGCCCGCGCGATGACCTGAAGTGAAGCGATAAAGCGGTCATAAATTCGCGCGGGCTATAAAACCAGACGGCAGTAGAAGGGGGACTTCAAAGACTCCGTCTACGCATTTAATGTATCAGATAAATGCGCGCGAACCGCCGGAAAAAACCAATAAATCTGAAAACTTTTTTTCAGATTTTATCCCCCTTGCGCAGCCCCTCCACCAAACGCTCCAATTTATCGACGCGATCGCTCAACACCATCACCTGGCATACCAGCGATTGAATCTTGCCCAACGGCACTTCCGACATCGCATTGTGGCTGTCCACAGCCGTATCATGCGGTTCCGGCTCTTCGGCCGCCTTGCGCATAATGTCCTCGTCACGCTTCCAGCGTGCGATATTGCGTTCGATGCGCTTGTGCCCGATGACCGATGGGCTCAATCCCGCGGAAATGAAGATCGCAGTTGGCTTCTCCCCCTGCAGATACCGCCTCATGCAGTCGATTTGGAATTCCCTCGCATACGTGATTCTGCTGTCCGTCACCGCGTCGATCGACGGCAATGTACGCAGGTATTCGATTTCCGCTCTACTGAACTGTCGCTTCGTCATATTCGCCCCTTGTAAATCCCCTTTTGACCGGCCATACCGATAACACATAGACCGAATTGCCGAAATCACCACCCAGAATACCGGATGACGCACACCATCTTACGCACACCCCAAACGAAACGCGCGGCCCGTATCACCATGCGCTAAATATCCTTCTCACACTGTGAGATATCTCACAGCGACGGCACGTTTTCGGAGCACGCTGCAACCTCGGCATGGCACGTCACGGCACGTCCAGCAACGCATTCCACAATCGCGTCCCACGAAACCCGCCGTTCCGGCCGCCGATGCAGGTACAGTTGCAAGCATCGGCGCAACCGGTCTCCGCATCGGCAACACCGAACCGCCCGCCAACGACAGGAAGGAACCCCGTGCCAGGTCGTTTCGCCCCCACCCCATCAGGCCGCATGCACATCGGCAACATCTATGCGATGCTCGGAGCATGGCTGTCCGCGCGCAGCCGCGGCGACGGCATGCTGCTGCGCATCGAAGACATCGACGAACCGCGCGTGGTGCCCGGCGCGGCCGAACTGATGATGGACGATCTGCATTGGCTTGGCTTGGATTGGGACGGCGATCCGGTGTTCCAATCCGCTCGGCACGACCTGTACCGTGAGGCGCTGCATTGCTTGGAAAACCTGACGATTGACGACGCATATGATTCGCCGTTTGACGAGCGCAACGACCACACCCCCGCAGTCGGCAGCGCACCCAATGGCGCAATCGCTGGCACAACCCCGCTGATTTACCCTTGCTTCTGCTCGCGCGCCGACATCCGCGCAGCCTCCGCACCGCAGGAAGGCGACCGTTTCATGGTGTATCCCGGCACGTGCCGCCGGCTTATCGCCAGCAATCCGGATACCGTCCGGCGGCGGCTGGCCAACGGCGACCGCCATTCGCTGCGCATCGCCATGCCCGCCGACACAAACCCGCACGCAACCGTCCAATTCGATGACGCAGTGTTCGGCCATCAGGAATTCAATCTGGCGCACGACGTCGGCGATACCATCGTGCGCCGCGCCGACGGCCTGTTCTCCTACCAGCTGGTGGTGGTCGTGGACGATCTTGACATGGGCGTCGACGACATCGTGCGCGGCCGCGACCTGCTCCGGTCGAACGCCTTGCAAATCGCCATTCGCCGAGCGCTTATCAAGGCGGGATTCCGCAAGGCGAAAACGCAGGCCTCTGCACCATCGCAGCACGCACCACAATCGCAATACACCCCATATAACCCCGAAAACCCACGGTACGCGCATCTGCCGCTTATCGACAACGCGGCCGGCCGCAGGCTCGCCAAACGCGAGCGCTCTTTGGATATGGGGGCGCTGCGCGCGCATGGCGTCACCGCGGAACAGGTTGTCGGCTATTGTGCGTGGCTGCTTGGTTTGCAGGGCGATTCCGCGCATACCAGTCCGCAGCCGATGAGCGCCGTCGAGGCGTTGCAGGAGTTCGATTGGGGTAAGGTACGGGCCGATACGGCCGACCGCAGTATCAGCCAAGACGATTTCGACGCGTATTTCGGCCTGTGACAACGGCTGGCCGGGTCTCGCCGAATTGCCGAGACGACCCGGTCAGTCCGGAAAACAGCAGAAAACAGCAGAAAATAACGGGAAGCAGTCGACGTTCAGCCGATCCACAGCTCCGAGTCAAGCGGATATTCGTTGACCTTGCAGCCGTCCAAATGCATGGATTGCTCCTGCATCAGCGGCGCCAACTGGCCTTCGCCGGCGCAGGTCGTTTCGTTGTCGATGTGCCCCAGCCGGTGTCCGACCTCATGGTTGATCACCATCGTGCGGTATCGCGCCAGGTTGCCGCCGGCGGCGAGCCATTGTTGCGTGCCGCCGTTCCAACGGTCGTCGTTGACGATCACGTTGTTGTCGACCCTGCAGCTGTATTCCACCGAGCATGATGGCGAGAACGACGTCATTCCCGACGCTTGGGACAGCACGAGATTGAAATCGCAGTTGCCGTCCGTGGATTGGTCGAATATGGCTCCGGCGCGTGGCCATCCGTGTTCGTCGTTGAGGATGCGGAACGCCGCGTTGCCGAATTCGTCGGCCGAACCGACGTTTCCTTTGGTTGCGATGCAGTAATGGTATTGCGTCACCGGTTTGCCGCTGTTTTGCGCGGTTTCCTGCGCTTTGTTCAGAATCGCGGTTTTCTCGTCGTCGCCCAGTGCCGCCGATTGCGCGCTCACCGCTTTGGCGACGGCCTGCTCTTCCTGCGATTGTCTGGTTTCCGGTTTGGTTTTTTTGGCCGTCTTATGCTGATTGGTTTTGGCTGTTTTCTTGGCTGGCTTCTTGGCCGACGTCGAATGCGTGGCTTGTGCCGTCGTCTGCGTGTTCGGCGTCATGCGGACCAGCAGTGCGTGCACGCTGCAGGACGTCATCGATGCGATCAGCAGGAACAGCACGAGCACCAGCACGGCGGCCCTGCGGATGCGAAACGCCTCAAGCCGTTCCCGTTGGCCCATTGTGGCGTCGGCTTTCGGATCGAGCGCACGTATGATACGACGAATCCGCTTCAATCCAGCCTCCCGATATGGTGATGTTTCTCTCTTCGGCAACAGTACCAGTCTCAGTCAACATGCCGAAGCCGCCGACCGCCATGCATACCACCTATGCGTAAGGCCCGCGATTCCGGAGGGAATCACGGGCCTTACCAGCATGCCAGACGAATGCCGGCAATCGTCAAAGTAATGCTCAGGCGAACAGCACCTTGAACAGGAACGCGCCGACGATAGCGCCTGCGATCGGGGCCACGACCGGAATCCAGGCCTCGCCCCAGCGGGAATCGCCCTTGTTCGGAATCGGCAGGATGGCGTGCAGGAGGCGCGGCATGAGGTCGCGGGCAGGGTTCAGACCAGGGCCGGTCGGGCCGCCCATGGAGGTCACGAGGCCCCACACGATGAAGCCGACGACGATGGATGCGGCGGCCGGGTTCGCCTTGCCCCACGGCAGGGACAGGCAGCACAGGGCGCCGAGCACCAGCATGAAGGTGCCGAAGAACTCGTTGAGGAAGTAGTTCACGCGGTCGTTGTGCGCGTCGGTGGTGCAGAAGGTGCCGAGGATGGCTTCGGCATCGTCGGTGTCCTTGTAGTGCGGCAGGTAGGTGACGTACACGATGAGCTGGCCCGCCACTGCGCCGAGCAGCTGGGCGATGATGTACGGCAGGACCTCGTTCCACGGGAACATGCCGTTGACGGCCTGCGCGAGGGTCATGGCCGGGTTGATGTGGGCGCCGGAGACGCCGCCGAACATCAGGACCGGGAACATGACGCCGAAGCCGTAGCCCATGGCGATGTTCAGCCAGCCGGCATGGTAGCCCTTGGTGTTTTTCAGTTCCGCGTTGGCGACAGCGCCGTTGCCGAAGACCATCAGCACGGCGGTGCCGACGAATTCCGCGGCAAGCTTGGTGAAGAGTGTGTATTCCACTGCAGTTTCCTCTATTGCTTCTTCTCTAACGATTCTTACGATTCGTGCGATTCGAGATGAATTGCGATTCCGCTCTGGGCGGACAAAAGAACCTTGATTTATGAATATATCGAGCAAGTGTAGAAATTCATCACCCTTAATCTTGAATACGGCATGTTT
>ENA-USZI01000608-USZI01000608.1-human-gut-metagenome-genome-assembly--contig:-NODE-608-length-26004-cov-16.801211_pt1 | contig 26004 bp, 25 predicted proteins | sample MGYA00250042_ERZ773532 | MGnify/ENA primary metagenome ERZ773532 (study PRJEB29103, sample SAMN06112036) | human gut metagenome | biome: human gut; feature: ankylosing spondylitis patient; material... | reverse complement strand
AAGTGGTTTTTATTTTGTCATTTTTTCCAAAACTATATTCAAATTAAATGTTATAATATATTTATTTCTAAAAAAATTATTTTTAAGGAAGTGTTTTTGTGATTGGTCTTGGAACAATTGCCAACACTATCGCTGTTATTATCGGTGGTGGTATTGGTTTATTTTTGAAAAAAGGCATAAAAAAATCTCTACAAGATTCACTATTACAGGCTATGGGAATAGCTGTTTTATTCATCGGCATAGGTGGTACACTTTCTCAAATGCTTGTATTTAAAGATGGTCATTTAGAAACTACAGGTACCATGCTGATGATATTTTCTTTATTAATCGGTACTTTAATTGGAGAAATCATTAATATTGAAGCTAAACTAGAAAAACTCGGCGAATTTGCTCGAAAAATCTTACATGCTGATGAACAATCAAAATTCGTCGATGCTTTTGTAACAGTTACGCTTGTAATTTGTATTGGTGCTATGGCTATTATTGGCGCACTCCAAGATGGTCTATCTGGTGATTATAGTTTACTTTTGACTAAAGCCATTTTAGATGGTGTCATTTGTATGGTTTTTGCTTCAACTATGGGAGCTGGCGTTTTACTTGCGGCTTTGCCTCTATTTATCTATCAAGGGTTGATTACTTTATGTGCTAGTTTTATATCACCTTATCTTACAACTGCTATGATTAATGATATCTGCTATATTGGCAATATTTTAATCACTATTATTGGTATAAATTTAACATTTAATAATATAATTCATATTCGTGTTGGCAATATGCTTCTTGCTCTTATAGTGCCAGTAGTTTATCATATATTTAGTTAATAATTTATATTGGAGGAAAATTTGTGGAAAAAATAAATAAAATTAAAGGGGCTTTATATGGTGCAATTATTGGTGATGCTCTCGGTGCACCACTTGAATTCATGCCTCAAGAACAAATCAAAGCTCAATTCGGCAAAGTTACAGAAATGATTGGTGGCGGTTGGTTACAAGTTCAACCAGGCGAAGGAACTGACGAAACAGCTCTCCTTCTTGCTACTGCTTATGGAATTATGAAAAATCCTGAAAATCCATTTGCTGAAATCGGCAAGAATTTCATAAAATGGGCTATCAGCAGACCAAAAGATATCAGTGATACAACTCTTCGCAGTATTGATAAAACAATGTCTAAAGGTCATGGTAAACATCTTATTCCTAAAGCTCGTTGGCAAGAGTCCGCTGGACAAGTGGATTTATTCAGCAATCGCGGTAGTGTAGATAATGGTGCTATATTAAATACTTTATATCCTGCACTTTATTATACTGATGAATTCAATGCTGTTACTACTGCTCTTGATATTACTAATATGACTCATGTGAATACCCAATCTGATAATGCTTGTCGTATTTACGCTCAATTGATTTTCCGTATTTTGAATAACAATATCACTAAAGATGATATGGATAAAATGATTGATAATACTATGTATTATGATTATAAAAATGAAGAAATTCAACCAACAGCTTCTGCTTACGATAGCATTATAGCTATGCTTCATGCTTTTATGCCTACAGATAATTTTGAAGATGCTGTACTGACTGCTATTAATTGGGGCGGTGATAGTGATACTATTGGTGCTATTACAGGTGGATTAGCAGGCTGTTACTATGGTTATGATAATATCCCAACTCGTTTTATTGAAGCTATTCCTTCTGATATCAAAAAAATGCTTGATACTATTATTGAAGCTATTCCAAACTAAAAAAAATATCCTTATAGATAGAAATTCTATTTATAAGGATATTTTTTATTTTATTTCTTAACTTTATAAACTCTTACTTCATAAGAACGCAATAATGTTGCTTCACGATTTCCATAAGTAGATGCTAGTAATGTTGCACCTTTTAATTCTGGTATCTTATAACCGCGAATTTTTGCTGTTGTATTAGCGATAACAATAATGCGTTCTGATTTATCTTTAGTTGTACGTGCATAAGCATATATACCTGGACTATATGATAATAATTCTTCATAATCGCCTTCAATTAATGCTGGATATTGCTTACGTAATTTTATTAAATTTTTATAATAATTAAGTACAGAATTTTCATCTTCTGTTTCTGTTTCCACATTCAAATTAGGATATTCATCATTGAGTGGTAACCATGGTCTGCCAGTAGTAAAGCCTGCTTTAGAGCCACTATTCCATGTCATTGGACTGCGTGCATTATCTCTACTGTATTTCCAAACGCCTTTCATAGCTTCTTTTGGTGTCAATTTATCTTTTAATGCCAATTCATATTGACCAATAGATGAAATATCATTATACATTTTAATGGATGGCCATTTTATATTTGTCATACCTAATTCTTGACCTTCATAGATAAATGGTGTTCCTCTCATAGTCAATAAAATTGTAGCAATAAATTTAGCTGCCAATTTTGTATCTGTTCCCTGTGGGAAGAAGTAATTTGTGCAACGTGGTAAATCATGATTTTCAAAATAAACAGGTACCCAGCCATTATCTTTTGTAGCTTCTTCATCTTCTGTGAAACATTTTCTAATATCGATTAATTTCCATGATTTGCGTTTATGCCATGTGCAATCTTCATCAAAACCTAAGCGAATATGGCTAAAATCAAAGGACATATCAAATGCACCATTTTCGCCAATCCATTTATCAAAATCACTTGGATAAACACCATCTGCTTCTGCTACTGTAAATATATCTGCTTTATCAAAAACTTTTTCTCTAAATTCATGTAGAAAATCTAATATACCATCTTGATAAGTTGTAGCTTTAGCGATACTAGCTAAATTATCTGCTCCATCTACTGGTAAATCTTTAAATTCACTAGGTTTTTTAATATATACAATCGCATCAAGTCTAAAACCACGAACACCTTTATCTAACCAGAAATTAGCTGCATCAAATAAAGCTTGTCTAACTTCTTTATTTTCCCAATTTAAATCTGGCTGAGCGCTAGCAAAAGTATGCAAATAATATTGATTTGTTTTTTCATCAAGAGTCCATGCTGAACCGCCAAAAATACTACGCCAATTTGTAGGAGCAGAACCATCTTCTTTACCATCGCTCCAAATGTACCAATCACGTTTGGGATTATCTTTGGAACTTCTAGACTCTTCAAACCATTTATGTTTATCGGATGTATGGTTAAATACTAAATCCATTACGATTTTTATATTGCGTTTGTCTGCTTCCGAAATGAGTCTTTCCATATCTTCCATAGTCCCATATTCTTTAGCTACACTACAATAATCAGAAATATCATATCCATTATCAACAAGTGGTGAAGGATAAATCGGACAAAGCCAAATAGCACCCACACCTAAATCTTGCAAATAATCTAATTTACTAATAATACCTGGAATATCTCCAATACCATCGCCGTTACTATCACAGAAAGATTTAGGATAAATCTGATATACAACTGTTTTTTGCCACCATTTTAATTCACCCATCATTTCCACCTCTATTTTTAATTAATCTAAGAAAAGCAGGTACTATTTGTACCTGCTTATTTTTATAAAATATCAATTATTTTGCAGCATTTAAAACTTCTTCTGTAATATCAACAGCAGTAAATAAAGCTACATCAGAAGTAATAACTACGCTATATCCATGTTTTTGAGCTACTTGTTTAATTGCATTATTAATTTTTTCCTGTACTGGTTTTACTAAATTAATCTGTTTTTGTCTTAAATCAGTAGCTACTCTTGCACGAACTTTTTGAATATCTGCAGGACTCATTTTTTCGTTAACAGATTTCTCAAATTCTTTTTGTGCTTCTTCAGTAAGTTTATTCATATTTTCCTGAATGGATTTACTTTCTGGAATATTAGCTAATACGTACTGATAATTAATAGTAGCAACACTTGCTGTTGTAGCAGGCTGATATACTTCAGCAGCAGAAGCAGTTCCTCCTATTCCTAGCATAAATAATGCCGAACAAATCATTGCTAAAAGTTGCTTTTTCATTTAAATGCCTCCTAATATGAACATTAAGTCATTAGTGTTATTATAGCATAAATATATCTAAATCGTTATATATTATTTATTATAAATTAATTAAAAATATTACTAAAAATTTCATCAGCTTTTTACAATTGCACAATTTACAGCAAAACATTTTTCATGATATCTTATACCAAATATCAAACATTAAGAAAGGATTTATTATGCATACTTTATCCGAAGATAAAATCAAAGCAAATCAAGGTAAAAAATCGTCAAACAAAAGAAAAAGCTACTATTGAAGCTGAAAAAGTTTTATATTTATGTCTAGAACAAGGATTGAGCTTTAAAATATCTCAAGGTTGTGTACTCACCTTAGCACCACCATTAATTATTTCTCCTGAGGAGTTAAACCTTGCTATGGATAAATTAGAATATGCTCTAACGCAAGTTTTTAGACATAATATTTAAATAAAAAAACTACTATAGAATTTAGAAATTAAATCTATAGTAGTTTTTATTTTATTAAATTGTTGTATTCTCACCGATTAAGCCAATAAAGCCGCCATCTTTATCTACACCACTTTCACTATGTCCAATAAGCCATTTATTAGCAGCAAAAAGTAATTGATTTTCACCCTTATTTTCAACTGGTTTTACCTGCAATGGAAGATTAGTTCCTTTTGGTAAAACTACACCACAACGAAATTCTTCATTATTTTCTTTACATGGTGCATAGTGAAGAGTTGTCGCATAAAGTTCTACTGCTGTACCTGCTGGTACAAAGAAGCACTCTATATTTTTAGTTTCATAAGTATTATTTGTGTAATCGATATCTTGCTGACGACCAAGCATCAAAATTAAATCTGTAGCTGCAATATCGATTTCAGAAGAACGATGATATTCTACTGCATTTAATTTATTGTTATAGCCACTGCAAAAACCAAATTCCACTTCTAATCCGCCATAAACTTCATCTTGCATCTGTTTAAATAAAGGTAATGCTTCTAAATCCGCATCAGAAGGTTCATATACTACACCTTCTTTAATAGCTTCTTTTGCTTTCATTGTTGCTACAAATTCAGCAGTATCAACGTCTAAAACTCTACCATATTGCTTGAATTCAATATCATGTACACTTTTCATTATCTTTACCTCATAAATTTTCTAATATTTTTATTTCATTTTTCATTATATGTTTACTTTTATCAGGGCTAATACCATTTACTAGATATTCAAAAACAATTTGCATAGCTCTTTGACCTTGTCTATAAGGGTGTTGATAAATCACTGCTTTAATTACATTTTTCTTCATCATTTCCACTGTAGTTGGCACTGTATCAAAAGCAATTATCGTTAAGTCATTCTGTTTTCCTAATGATAACACTGCTCTACAAGCACCATATACACCAGCTGCTACAATAAATATTGCATTTATTTCTTTATGTTTTGTCAACATCATCTTAGTCTTATCATATGAAGATATATCATCATCATCATTTTCTTGAATATCTACTATTTTAAATTTAGGATTTTTATTTATATTTTCTTCAAATCCAGCTAAACGTTGCTTATGACCTAATACCTTTGATGAACCCATGACTATACCTATATTAGCCCCATTTGGTATAATCATCTGCAATAATGCACCTGCTGTTTCACCGCCATTAGTATAGTCACTACCTACATAACATTGACGTTTGGAATTATCTACATCATTATTTATTGTTACTACAAAAATTCCAGCATCTACAAATTCATTGATTTCATTTATAATTACAGGGTCATTTACAGGATTAATAATCAAGGCATTTACTTTATCTTTAAGCTCTTCCATGATTTCATGTTGAGACTTTACATCATAGCCTCTCATATTTTTCCAAATGACTTTCAATCCATAAATTTCATATTTTTTCGCAGCTAATTTTATACCTCTGATAACATCATCAAAGAAAGGATTGCCTTCTGATGAAATCACAACTCCCACCACTGGATTTTTCTTTCTAGCAGATAGTGCTTTTCCTGCTGGATTTGGCTTATAACCTAATTTTTTTGCCATAGATAACACAAGTTCTTTCGTCTCTGGCTTTACATTGCCACGTTCGTTTATAACTCTATCCACTGTTCCTCGTGAGACACCACAAAGGTCCGCAATTTGTTTTATCGTAACCATTTTTAATCTCCCATAATATATGATTATATAATCATATTATACATCAAATTATATAAACATATATTACCTAAGAATTCTAAATATATACTTTTAGAAAACAAGCCTATTATGAATAATATTTTTAAATTTATATTCATAATAGGCTTTTATTAAATCAATACATTATTCTAATTCTTTATACATAAAATAATCAAAATCAGCTGGTTTATTCATACCACTTATATCTACACAGTTTATACCGACAAACGCTCCTGTAAAGAATCCGCCACCTCTAATATAATCATCAGATAATTTATATGAATCAAATGCAAGCGGTATTTTATTATATATTTTTCCATCAAATGAATATAAATAATAATATTTATCATATCTAACTTCAACTTTGAAATGTACTGCTTTCACATCTTCTGGAATAGCAATTTCATTACCAGCTAAAGGCATAGTGAAATTACCATTATCTGCACATACTATATCAATAATTCTACCTACATTTTCTTTCCATGTAATATGCACAGTAGTCCAATTTTCTGTATTATAATAGCAAACCATACCTGCCATTTGTTGGAATGTATCTGGTTCAAATTCTACACTTGTTGCAGCATCAAAATTAAAAGCTTGCCATCTTCTAGCTACAAAAGATTGTTTAAATAATGATGTTAATGATTCTTTACCATATAAACGTAAGAAACCTTTTCTTGCTTTTAATGTTGCCATGTCTTCTGTTAATGGTACTCTAAGTGATGCAAAATTTATATTTAATGTATCATCATCAAAATCATCTTTTTCAGGATAAGTTTTTTCCCATTTTTGTTCTGGTAAATTTGGTGCTTCTACTTCTTCAAGACCAGCTTTACCACCGACAACTACTGGCCAACCATTTTCCCAAGTAATTTTTTGAATAGCAGTTTCTCTACCTAATGGGCAGTAAGCATGTTGTTCTCTTTCTCTAATAGGATATTTATCAAAAGCAAGTGGTCTACCAGTCAAATGTGCTAAATACCATTCTCCATTTTGAGTTTCAATTAAAGATGCATGTCCACATTTCTGCAATTTATTTGTTGGCTCTTTCCATGCGGATAATAAAGGATAATTTGGATCTGTTTCATATTCACCATCAATAGTCTTACAACGAGCTACTGTTTCACTATGCTGATATGTTGTGCCACCTTCAGCAACAAATAAATAGTACATATCATTTATATGATATAAATGAGGACCTTCTGTATATTTTATATCTGTACCCTTATAAATAATTTTTGGTTTTCCTATTAATCGTTTTTCTTCTACAGAATATTCTTGTAAACAAATTCCATAAAAATTATGATTATATACTCTATGATCCCAATACATATTTACTAGATATTTTTTACCATCAATATCATGAAATAATGATGCATCAAAACCTGAGCCATTTAATTCTATTGGATCACTCCATACTCCATCTACAGTATCACATGTAGTCAAATAATTTTTACAATCTTTCCACATGCCATCAACAACTTTTACATCTGTATAAATAAGCCAAAATTTACCATCAGCATAAGATAAATCTGGAGCCCAAATACCACCTGAATTAGGATTTCCCTTCATATCTAAATATTTAACTTCATTTAATGGATGTGCTACTAAATGCCAATTTACTAAATCCTTTGAATGATGTATCTGTACTCCTGGAAACCATTCAAATGTAGATGTTGCAATATAATAATCATCACCTGCACGACAAATGCTAGGATCTGGATTAAAACCTCTTAATACTGGATTTTGTATTTTCATAATCTTTACCTACCTATTTTTTATTAGATTTTACATATGAAATAATTATATCCGCTGCTTTATCTAAAGATACTTTACTTGTATTAATAATCATATCATAATTTTTAGGGTCTCCCCAATTTTGTTTTGTATAATATTTATAATAATTAGCACGCTTATTATCTTCTTCATTTAATTCTTTTAAAGATTTGCCATCATATACTTCTTTTCCTCTTTTTTCTCTATAATCATCATTTGCACAAATGAAGAAAGAATAATGATTTGGTAAATCTTCTAAAATAAAATCAGCACAACGACCTAAAATAACACAGTCATTATCATTTGCTAATTGTCTAATTGCTTTAGCTTCATTAATAAAAACATCATTATTAAAGCCTGTATTTCTACTGCCAAAGTTGAAAAATGGTATAAAACTCAAAGATAATGGTGTTACATTATTTTCTAGGTTTCTCAAGTTATCTTCACTCAAATCATCTATACCTATTTGAGCTGCTGCCAAATGAACTATCTGTCTATCAAATAATTTATAACCTAATTTTTCTGCAATTTTATTTGCTAATTCTCTTCCTCCGCTACCATATTGACGACTTATAGTAATAACAGTATGATTATTCATTTTTAGGCCTCCATAACAATAAAAATACTATTAAATTAAAATATTATTTATTTCTTTTTAATTTTCTTTTGCATGACGAATAGCTAAATCTCTTACCACTTGTGGATAAATTTTATCAATATTAGCTGTTAACATAATTAGAATTCCTAATACACAAATACCAATTGGAATATATGCACAAATAGCCATTATTGCTGTTATAGCACTATCAGATTGTACAGCTAAAGAACCATCATAATTTCCCATAGCTAGTACAACACCTGTTACTGCTCCACCTAAACCTGCACCAACTTTCATGCCAAAGCTAGTTACACTATAAGTTACACCTTCAATACGTTTATTAGTTTTCCATTCACCATAATCTACTACATCGGCAACTAATGCAAATAAACCTGCATTATGTGGAGCTCTACCAATACCAGCAATAACATTACCTAATAAAGCACAATAATAATTATCTGGGAATAAGGCAATAATACCAAAACCAATAATCATTACTACATATCCACCAATCATACAATTCCATTTACCAAATCTATTAGCAATTACAGGAAAGAATAAGCATGATAACATCATTGGTACATTGCCAAATAATACAAGCATACCAAATATATTTTCATCATGAAAAATGTATTTTACATAATACATCCCGCTACTACCATTTACTGCAAACATAATATAATCAATAACAAAAATTATTGCTAAATAAATAAAATATTTGTTTTTAACTAAATACCCTAAAGATTTTACAAAGCTTATATTTTCTTTTTTTACTTCTACAGGTTCTACACGTTCTTTACAGAAAAAGAAAGTTATTAATAAACAACACATAGCTATAATACCATAAATTGTTGTAATGCCAAACCAACCTAAAGCTTTAGCTGCTGGTGGTGTAACGAAAGAAAGAATTATTACTAAAAAGTTAACCATAAAAAAGCGAATAGAACTTAAGGATGTACGTTCTTTTTGATCATCTGTTATAAATGATAATAATGCATTATATGGCAAGTTAGATGCTGTATAAACAATAACTGTAAGGAAAAAATAAGTACAAAAAGCATAAATAACTTTTCCTGTTTCACTAATATCTGGCACACTAAATGTTAAAATTAAAGCAATAGCCATAAATGGAGCTGACCATAAAATCCATGGACGAGCTTTTCCCCATCTTGTTTTTGTCTTATCTATTATAGCTCCCATTACTAAATCACTAATACCATCAAAAATTCTTGAAGCTAACATTATACCGCCGACAGCAGCTGCACTAATCATTACACTATCTGTATAATAAATAGTCATAAATAACGCTAAAACATTCCAAACAAAGTTACAACCACAGTCGCCTGCACCAAAAGCTAGTTTTTCACCTAATGATATTTTTTGCGTTGCCATAAAAACTCTCCTCCTATATATACATAAATAAAAATTTATAACTTAGCTAAATCCTGATAACAACCTTTTAATTGCGCATATACTTTCTTGTATAAAGCATGTCCTTGTTTATAATATTCACTTTCTTCTTTTATTGGACTGCAATTTGTTCCTGTTTTGATAAATTCATCACAAGCAGATACTACATCTTTGAAAATTCCAGCTCCTACACCAGCTAAAATAGCTACCCCTAATGCTGGACCTTCTTCAGAAGTCAATGTTTTTACTTCACATTCAAACATATCTGCAAGCATTTGGCGCCATACTGGGCTTTTGCCACCGCCACCACATGCCATCATTTCATCTACTGTTACACCCATTTCTTTCAAAATGTCATAACAATCGCTAAGTGAATATGCTACACCTTCCATGACAGCTCTCATCATATTTTCTTTTGTATGAATTGCAGATAAACCAAAGAATACGCCTCTGCAATTTGGATCAAGATGTGGTGTTCTTTCGCCCATCAAATATGGTAAATACATCAATCTATCACTGCCACATGGAATTTTTGCTACAGCTTCATTCATGAGTACATATGGATCTTTTCCCAATTCTTCTGCTTTTGCTTTATAATTATCAGCTATATTATCGCGGAACCATTTAAGTGATAAACCTGCTGCAAGTGTTACACCCATTACATGCCAGCAACCTGGTACTGCACAACAAAAAGTATGAACTCTACCTTTTGGATCAATACTTAATTTATCTGTATGTGCAAATACTACACCACTTGTACCAATTGTAGTGAATGCTTTACCGTCTTTTACAATACCAGTACCAATAGCTGCTGCCGCATTATCTCCTGCACCACCTACAACTACTGTATCAGTGCTAAGTCCTGATAATTTAGCAAATTCATCATTAATATGTCCTGTTACTTCTGGAGATTCATATACTTTTGCCAATAAATTTTTGTCTATATCAAGTTTTTCTAAAATCTCATCTGACCATTGACGTTTTGGAATATCTAATAATTGCATTCCACTTGCATCAGATACTTCTGTTGCATACTCACCTGTCATGCAAAAACGTACATAATCTTTTGGCAATAAAATATGTTTACATCTTGCATAATTTTCTGGTTCATTATTTCTAACCCATAAAATTTTTGATGCTGTAAATCCTGTCAATGCTGGATTTGCTGTAATTTCTATCAATCTTTCAGCTCCAACCTTAGCAGTGATTTCTTCACATTCTTTTACTGTTCTTTGGTCACACCAAATAATTGAAGGACGAATTACTTCATTATTTTCATCAAGCATTACTAGCCCATGCATTTGACCAGATAAACCTACGCCTTTTACATCTTCAGGATTAATTTTAGATTTTGCCAAAACTTCTTGAATTGTATGTAAGGAAGCATTATACCAATCTTTTGGATTTTGTTCTGCCCAACCATTTTGTGGTTGATACATTGGATATTCTTCTGAAGCTGAAGCTATAACTTTCATAGTTTCATCAAATAATACTGTCTTTGTCGCTGAAGTACCTATATCTAAACCTAATAAATATTTCATCATTTACCGCCTCTCATTTTGTGCTTAAGCACATTTGTTGTTTTAAATATATCACCTTTGAATTTATCCGTCAATATTTATTTTTAGCATTTTTCAGATTTTTTTAATATGTTTTTCTATTTTATTATAAATAAGTAAAAATATTATCTTTTAAAGTTTTTTGAATGACTAACACTTTTTATAAAAAGACGTTTTCTCCATTAAACCATTATTATAAATTTTCTAAAAAATTATTATTGACAAAAACATCACTACATGATATTCTTTAATTGTTCTTGATTGTGCCTAAGCACATAAAACACAATAACATAATAAAATCGTAAATATATTAGTGTATATATAAAAGGAGAGTATATTCATGTTTAATAATATTCCTGATGTAAAACTTGGTATCATTGCTGTAAGTCGTGATTGCTTTATCGTTTCTCTTTCTGAAAATCGTAGAAAAGCAATCGTAGAAGCTTATACTAAACAATATGGTGAAATTTTCGAAGCTCAAACTGTAGTAGAAAATGAAATCGATATGCTCAAAGCAGTTGAAGAAGTTAAAACTGCTGGCTGTAATGCTTTAGTTGTTTTCTTAGGTAACTTCGGTCCAGAAACTCCTGAAACTTTAATTGCTCAAAAATTCGATGGCCCTGTAATGTATGTAGCTGCTGCTGAAGAAACAGGCAAAGACCTCATCAATGGTCGTGGCGATGCTTATTGCGGTATGCTCAACTGCTCTTACAATCTTGGTCTTAGAAAAATCAAAGCATTCATTCCAGAATATCCTGTAGGTACTGCTGATGAAATCGCTGAAATGATCAACGAATTCAATCCTGTTGCACGCGCTTTAATCGGTGTAGCAAATCTAAAAATCATCACTTTCGGTCCTCGTCCACAAGATTTCTTTGCTTGCAATGCTCCAATCAAACCACTTTATGATTTAGGCGTAGAAATCGAAGAAAACTCCGAACTTGATTTACTCGTTTCTTATAAAGAACATGCTGATGACCCACGTATTGATGATATCGTTAAAGATATGGCTGAAGAAATGGGCACAGCTAATCCATATCCAGATCTTTTAAAACGCATGGCTCAATATGAATTAACATTACTTGATTGGGCTGAAAAACATAAAGGTTCTAGAAAATATGTAGTATTTGCTAATAAATGCTGGCCTGCATTCCCATCTCAATTTGGTTTTGAACCATGCTATGTAAATAGCCGTCTTGTATCTCGTGGTATTCCTGTTGCTTGTGAAGTAGATATCTATGGCGCACTCAGCGAATATATTGGTACTTGCGTAAGTGGAGATGCTGTAACTCTTCTCGATATCAACAACTCTGTACCAAAAGATTTATTCGAAGAAGATATTGCTCCAAAATATAAAAACTACACTCTCAAAGATACATTCATGGGCTTCCATTGCGGTAATACTCCTATGTGCAAACTCGCTAAAGGTGCTATCAAATATCAGCTTATCCAAAATCGTTTACTTGAAAATGGTGGCACTCCAGATATCACTCGTGGTACTTTGGAAGGCGATATTGCTCCAGGTAAAATCACATTCTATCGTCTCCAAAGTAATGCAGCTGGACAATTACGTTCTTATATAGCAGAAGGTGAAGTATTACCTGTTGCTACTCGTTCCTTCGGTGGTATCGGTATCTTCGCTATTCCTGAAATGGGTCGTTTCTATCGTCATGTACTCATTGAAAAACAATATCCACATCATGGTGCTGTAGCATTCGGTCATTATGGTAAAGCTTTATTCAGTATCTTCAAATTCTTAGGTGTTGAAGATGTAGCTTTCAATCAGCCAAAAACTATGATGTACCCAACAGAAAATCCTTTTGCTTAATTAAAGATAAATATAATAAATAATAATAAAGAGCATCTACTTTTGTAGATGCTCTCTTATAAATAGGGGGATTATTTCATGAGTAATTGTATTATTACTATTGGTCGTCAATATGGTGCTGGTGGTCGTGAAATCGCTGAAAAATTAGCTAAACAATTACAAATACCTTTATATGACCGCAAACTTGTAGCATTTATTTCTGCTCATCTTGAAAAAGGTGTTTCTCTTGATGAATTAGATTTAACATATGACAATCTCTATGGCAGTGTTTCTCCATATGAAACTATGTTTGCTGATTTGAATGTAGAAGACGATAATTATTTATTCACTCCACAATCAAAAGCTATCAAAGCACTCGCTGAAAAAAATTCTGGTATTTTTATCGGTCGCTGTGCTAATTTCATTTTGAAAGATGTAAAAAATGCTCATCACTTCTTTATTTGTGCAGATGATGAATTCCGCAAAATACGAGGCACTAATGTTTATCATAAAGATTTAGCTACATTAAAAAAAGAAGATGCTAAACGTGCTTCTTACTATAATTATTATACAGATTCTACATGGGGTGATTGTGCAGATTATGATATGATAATCAATGTAGGTCGCTGTGGCATAGATAAAGCTGTAGAATTAATTGCTAATTACATTAAATAATTAAATAAATCGCTAACAACTTTCTTTAAAAATATAACTTATCTAAAAGACTATAATCATAAAAATGATTATAGTCTTTTTTAATTTCCACAATAAAATATGAAAATATCTAAACTATTATATTTTTCCTAACTATTATGAAATAAATAAACTATGCTTTATCCAAATTCTCTGTTATATTTTCTTTGTAATTAAATATTAGAAATAAGGATGTGTTAATTTTGAGTAATACAACTAATAAAATGAAAGCATTAGTAGTTGAAGACATTAATACATTAACCTACAAAGATGTATCTATTCCGCAGATTAATGATGATGAAGTTCTAATTAAAGTAAAAGCTTGTGGTATATGTGGCTCAGATATTCCTAGAGTAAAAAACAATGGAGTACATTTTTATCCTATTATTGTAGGTCATGAATTCTCTGGAGAAATTGTAGAGTTAGGTAAAAATGTTACTTCATATTCACTAGGTGATCGCGTTACTGCCGCACCACTTATTCCTTGCAACAATTGTGATAATTGTTATCAAGGCAATCCTGCTATGTGTCAACATTATTCATTTATTGGTTCTCGTCAAAATGGAGCTATGGCTGAATATGTTGCTGTACCTGCAAAAAATATTGTACCTATTGCTGATAACGTAACTTATGCTCAAGCAGCTTGTATTGAACCAATTACTGTTGCTATCCATGGAGTTGAACGTGCTGGTGCTATAGATAGTGGTAAATCTGCTATTGTCTATGGATGTGGTACTATTGGTATTTTAACCATGCAATGCTTAAAAGCTAAAGGATTAGAAAAAATATATGTTATTGATATTGATGATTATAAATTAGAATTAGCTAAAAATTTAGGTGCTTATGAAGTTTTAAACTCTACAAAAATAAATATTCCAGAATATTTTAATAAGATTGGAAAAGTCGATTATGTTTATGAAACTGCTGGTGTAAATTTTTTACAATCACAAGTATTAGAACTTGCTAAAAAAGGTGGTCATGTTATTTATATTGGTACTGCCCATAAAGATGTAACTATACCAGCAAAATCATTTGAACTTATTTTACGTGGTGAACTTAATGTCACAGGTTCTTGGATGAGTTATTCTGCTCCTTTCCCTGGAAATGAATGGATTGCTGCTGCTGAATATTTACAAACAGGAAAAGTAAAAGTAGATGAAATAATTACTCATAAAATACCATTAAGTGATGGCATTAGAGCTTTCGATATATTATCAAATAAAAATAATAATGCACTCAAAGTTATGTATTATATGGATTAATTAATAATTGTGGAAATAAAAAATTTAATCATCACAATATGATATCTCTTTGATAGAATATTTCCACAATATCAGGAAATAAATTACCTATGAGTGTGTAAATATCTTTGTTATACTAAAATCAAACGGAGGATAACATAATGTTTACACAACGACAACGAAAAATTTTAGCTATTTTAAAACAACATAAAAATAATATAACTAGTGATGAAATAGCTCGCTTAGTAGGTGTATCATCTAGAACTATCCGAACTGAAATTAAAAATATTTTACCCATTTTAAAAGAAAACATTGCTAAAATTAATATTTCTACCCGTAAAGGATATTCTTTAGAAATTAATAATTATGAAAAATTTATTAATATTTTAGATGAACATATAACTAAAACACTTGATAGTGAAGCTAGAGTAAACTATATTATTCAACGATTACTAAATGCTGCATTAAAAAATCAATCTATAAAACAGCAAGATTTAGCTGATGAACTTTTTATTGGATTATCTACATTAAAAGCTAATCTTAAAGAAGTTAAAGAAAAATTAAAAAAATATAATCTAGATATCATTAATTATAAAAATCAAGGAATGCAAATAAAAGGTAATGAAGCCCAAATAAGATATTGTATTTCTGAATATATTTTTCGTGATAATTTAAAAACAGATGATTTTTACCAACATCTTTTTGCTGAATATAAATTAAATAACATCCATAATATTTTAATTCGAGTGTTAACCTCTTATGAATTAGTTCTCACAGACACATCACTAAAAAATCTTTTGGTTCATGTATTAATTGCTATGAAACGTGCAACTAAAGAACACAATGTAATGTATACATTACGTGAGAGTAAAAAGATTGAGCAACATAAAGAATTTTTAATTGCTACTTCTATATTTGAAGAAATATATAATCAATTACATATTGATGTTGCAACTAGTGAAATTTATTATCTTGCTCAACATCTTATTGCTAGTAAAAAATATATGGAAATCGCTAATGAAGAAACTAGTAATTATATTGAAAATCTAGTAATTGAAATGCTTCAAAGAGTTAATACTATTGTAAATATTAATTTTCTTCAAGATGATAATTTAATAAAATGGTTAAAAATTCATTTAGAATCAGTTATCCCACGAATTAGATTTCAAATGAATATCCGTAATGATATTTTAGATGTTATAAAGAATGAATACCCCCTAGCTTTTCAAATTGCTGTAATTGCTAGTAAAGTTATTGAAGAAAAAGAACATCTTACTATTGATGAGAATGAAATTGGTTATATTGCTGTTCATTTTGGTGCTGCCTTAACACGTATGGATATTAAAGCTGATAAAATAACTAAATCAGCAATTGTAGTTTGTGGTAGTGGTATTGGTACTGCAGTATTATTAAAAGCTAAATTAAAAGAATACTTTAAAGATTTAATTCATATCGTCAATATACTTCCAGGATATCAATTAAAAGAAAATGATTTAAATAGTGTAGACTTAGTCTTTACTACTATACCATTGCCTCATTTAAGTAATTTATCAACTGAAAAAACTGAAAAAATAATACACATAAAAAATCTTTTAAATAATGAAGAAATACATCTTATTCAACAAAAATTCTTTAAGAACTCTGATATTTCTAAAACTAATATAAAAAAATTTTTCCGCAAAGATTGTTTTATTACTAATAAACAATTTAATACAAAAGAAGAAATTTTAACATATTTAACAAAAAAATTAGAAAATAGTGGTTTGATTGATAAAGAAACTAGTACTTCTATTTTCGAACGTGAATCTGCTTCTCCTACAGAAATAGGTAATTTAGTTGCAATTCCTCATCCTATGGTAAATAATACAGCAATTTCTTCTATATCTGTATTAGTCTTAGATAAACCAATTATTTGGGTAGATCATCACGTTCAAGTTATATTTTTAATTAGTATAGCTAAAAGTGAATTTTACCTTTGGGAACCAATTTTTCTAAAATTATTTAAATATCTAGTAAAAGAAAATGGTATCAAAAAAATTATCAACCAGCCTAATTATGATGATTTTATAAAAAACTTTCAAAATGAATTTAATTAAGGGGCATTTATTATGACAGAAACTCTCTTAGATAAAAATATTATCTTACTTGATATTTCCGCTAAAGATAATATAGATGCTATCAAACAATTAGGTCAAATACTTGTAAATAATAAATATATTGATGCATCTTATACTGATAGTGTTATTGAACGTGAAGCTAGTTTTCCTACTGGTCTTGCTTTGACCAATGCTGGTATTGCTATTCCTCATGCTTCACCTAATAATAATATACAAAAAAATGGTATTGCTGCTGCACGTTTAAAAAACCCTATAAAATTTTATTCAATGGAAAATCCCGATGAAAAAATTTCTATCGATATGATTTTTATGTTAGCCTTATCTAGTAGTACTGAACATCTAGATGTTTTAAAAAAATTATTTATTGCTTTTCAAAATCAAGAATTAGTATCACAATTAAAAGTTTGTCAAAATAAAGAAATCTTTTTAAAACTTTTAGCTGATAATTTAAATTAAAATATTTAACGAATATTAAAGGAGTGTTTTATTATGAAAAAAATTATTGTAGCTTGTGGTGGTGCTGTAGCAACTTCTACTGTTGCAGCTGATGCAATTAGAGATTTATGTGCACGAAATGGTATTAAAGCAGAAGTTACACAAATGCGTGTTATTGAAATTGCTAACAATTTATCTGGTGTAGATTTAGTTGTTACTACTATGCGCATAAAACCAGATTTTGATGTTCCATATGTAAATGGTATGGCTTTTTTAACTGGTATAAATAAAGAAGCTACTGAAGAAAAAATTCTCTCTTATTTAAAAGACTAAAAATTATTTCATATTTTAATGAGGAGTTGTTTCTATATGGATATTATCTTAGGATTAGTACAATATTTTGTTGACCTAGGTGCAGCAGTAATGTTACCAATAGTTATTTTTATTGTAGCTATTTGTCTAGGTCAATCTGTAGGAAAAGCTATAAAATCTGGTATTTCTATTGGTATTGGTTTTATCGGTATTGGTCTTGTTATTTCATTAATGCTTAACAATCTAGCCCCAGCAGCTCAAGCTATGTCAGCAAATTTTGGTATTAGTATGAACTTAATTGACATTGGCTGGCCTGGTTCTTCTCCTATGACATGGGCTAGTAGAATTGCTCTCGTTGCTATTCCTGTAGCTATTATTGTTAATCTTATTATGCTTGCTTTAAAATTAACACGCGTTGTTAATATTGATATTTGGAATATATGGCACTTTGCTTTTACTGGTGCTATCGTAGATATCGCTACTGGTAGTTATGCTTTAGGAATTGCTGCTGTTGCAATTCATGCTGCTTTTGCTTACAAATTAGGGGACTGGTTCGCTTGCGAAAACCGGCGGGCATCTGGCGTCGAATCTCGGCGCAGTGGAGCTCACGGTTGCGATCGACCGGGTATATAGCACCGAAAAGGACCGACTCGTGTTCGACGTCGGTCATCAGAGCTATGTGCACAAGATCCTGACCGGACGGCGCGAAGCGTTTTCCACGCTGCGGCAGTTCGGCGGCATTGCCGGGTTTCCGAAGCCGGATGAGAGCGTGCACGATGCGTTTGTGGCCGGCCACGCCTCCACGTCGATCTCCGTCGCGCTGGGCATGGCCCGGGCGCGTACGCTCACGGGGGCGGACTATGACGTCATCGCCCTCATCGGTGACGGCGCATTGACCGGCGGCCTGGCATACGAGGGCCTGTCGGATGCCGGGCAGAGCGGCGAGCCGATGGTCATTGTGCTCAATGACAACGGCATGTCCATCAACAAAAACGTCGGCGGCATGGCAACGCTGCTGTCCAAGCAGCGCGTGAAGCCGAGCTATCTGCACTTCAAGCAGTTTTACCGCAATACCGTTGGCAAGGCGCGCGGACTGTATAAGGTGCTGCACCATGTGAAGGAACATGTGAAGGATCTTGTCCTGCCGAACAACATGTTCGACGATATGGGCTTTTACTACATCGGTCCGGTGGACGGGCACGATGAGCAGCAGTTGGAAAAGATGTTGCGCTTGGCGCGTGACCTGCGCCAGCCGGTGCTGCTGCATGTGGTGACGCAAAAGGGTAAGGGCATCTCCTACACGGAGCAGGCGCCGGAGAAATACCACGGCGTCAGCTCGTTCGATCCCGTGACCGGGGCGCTGCCTGCGCCGAAGCCGGACTTTTCGCACGTGTTCGGCGAGACGCTCTCGCAGCTGGCGGATGAAGATCCGACGGTCGTCGCCATCACGGCGGCCATGCAGACCGGCACGGGCCTGACGACCTTTGCCGAGCGGCATCCGGATCGCCTCTACGATGTCGGCATCGCGGAAGAGCACGCGATCACGATGGCCAGCGGCATGGCCAAGCAGGGGCTCAAGCCCGTCGCGGCGATCTACTCGAGCTTTTTGCAGCGCGCGTATGATATGCTCATCCACGACACATCCCTGCAGCGGCTGCATCTGGTGCTCGGCGTCGACCGTGCCGGCATCGTCGGCAATGACGGCGATACGCACAACGGCTGCTTTGACATCAGTTATCTGAGCTCCGTGCCGTATATGCGCATCCTCTGCCCGGCAAGCTTCGCCGAGCTGCGCGCGATGCTGCGCAAAGCGGTGCTGGAGCTGAGCGGCCCAGTCGCCTTGCGCTATCCGCGCGGCGGCGAGGGCGCATATCAGGACTGCCATCCGGAACCGGTCACGGTTTTGCGTGAGGGCAATGATCTGACGATCCTGACCTACGGCATTGTCATCAACGATGTGCTGCAGGCGGCGGACCTGCTTGCGCAGCAGGGCATTTCGGCAGAAGTCGTCAAGCTGGCGCAGGTCGCGCCGCTGGAGTTGGCGCCGGTGCTTGCGTCCCTGCACAAGACGGGGCGGCTGCTGGCGGTCGAGGATGTGTGCGCTGCCAACTGTATCGGCGAGCAGGTGCTCTCTGCTGCCGGGCAGGCCGGTATGGCGCTGAAGGCCGCGCGGCTGCTCAATCTTGGCAATGGCATCATCCCGCACGGAGCGCCGAATGTGCTCAAAGCGGCATACGGTCTGGATGCCCGGGCGATTGCTGCCGCTGCGCAGGCGATGCGCTCCGGCGAGAAAGAGGGGAACGGCGTATGAAGAAGGTACGACTCGACCAGCTCGTCTTTGATCAGGGCCTGAGCGAGAGCCGCGAGCGCGCGAAGGCGATCATTATGAGCGGCGTTGTCTATGTCAACGGCCAGCGCGCGGATAAGCCCGGCGCGCAGGTCGCGCCCGATGCGAAGATCGAGGTGCGCGGCAACACGCTGCCCTATGTCAGCCGCGGCGGTTTTAAATTGGAAAAAGCGCTCAGAGTGTTTCCGATCGATCCTACCGGCCTGACGTGTATCGACTGCGGTGCCTCGACCGGCGGATTTACGGATGTGCTGCTGCAAAACGGTGCGGCAAAGGTCTACGCCGTCGATGTCGGTTACGGCCAGCTGGCGTGGAGCCTGCGCAACGATCCGCGCGTGATCTCCATGGAGCGCACGAACGTGCGCTATATCACAGCCGAGCAGATCCCGGAACCGCTGGATCTCGCGGTCATGGATCTGTCATTCATCTCCGTGAAGCTCATCCTGCCGGCGGTCTGTCCACTGCTGAAGGACGATGCTGCGGTCGTCTGTCTCATCAAGCCGCAGTTTGAAGCCGGGCGTGAAGAGGTCGGCAAAAAAGGCGTCGTCCGGGATCCGAAGGTGCATCTGGAGGTACTCGAGAGCTTTCTGGACTTTGTGCCCGGCGCGGGCTTTACCGTCATGGGGCTGGACTATTCGCCCATCAAAGGGCCGGAGGGCAACATTGAGTACCTCGGCTACCTGCGCAAGGGAACACATCCCGCGCCGGAGCTCGATCCGGCGGCCATTGTGGAGCAGTCGCACGGCGCACTGGCCCACGGAAAAGAGAGCGGCGTATGAAACACATCGTCATTGCGGCCAATCCATACCGGGACAGCGGCCTGCAAAAAGCGCTGACGGTTTACCGTATGCTCACAGAGCACGGTCATCGGGTGGTCATGTCACCGGTATTTGCGCCGAAGGCCTACCTGCCGGGGGATGTCCCGGTGCGGCCGCTGGAGGCCGCCGCGCACGATGCTGCGCTCATCATCGTCATGGGCGGCGATGGGACGATCCTGCATGTTGCAGTCACGCTGCGTGACCATCCGATCCCGATCATCGGCGTGAATTTCGGCGGCAAGGGATTTCTGGCCGGCCTGGAGGACGACGAGCTGGATATGCTGCTCGAGATCGCGGATGGGCAGTATACGGTCAGCCGACGCATGATGCTCGATGTGGAGCTCGTGCGCAATGAGCGGATCATCTGCACGCAGTCGGTGCTCAACGACGTGGTCATCCACGGCGGTCATGTGGACTGCATCGGCGTGACCGCTTATGGCGACGGCGTGCCCATCACGCGCTTCAACGGCGACGGCATCATTGTCGCCACGCCGACTGGTTCCACGGCCTATTCCATGTCGGCCGGCGGCCCGCTCGTCGAGCCGGAAAACGAGAATATCATCATGACGCCCATCTGCGCGCACAGTCTGGCCGGAAAGTCCTTTGTGCTTGCGCCCGGGCGGCAGATCACGATCGTGCCGGAGCGCATTCATGACCGGCCGGCCATCCTCGTGGCGGACGGCAGCGATAGCATCGCACTCATCCGCGGCGATCAGATCCGTATCCGCAGATCGGACAATTACACGCTGCTGGCCGATACCGGCATCCGCAGCTTTTATGAGACGGCTTTTGTCAAGCTGACAGACAGACTGTGAGGAGGGACGACGTGAAATCCACCCGACAAAACATCATTTTGCAGATCATTGCAGAGCAGGAGATCGAGACACAAAACCAGCTCATGGATGTGCTGGCGCAGCGCGGCGTTCCGAGCACGCAGGCGACGCTGTCGCGCGACATTAAGGAGCTGCACCTGACGAAGACGCTTGCGCCGAGCGGGAAATACCGTTACGCCGCACCGGCGGCGGACGAATTTCCCGGCTACGATGAGCGCCTGAAGAAAATTTTCCGGGAATGTGTGACGTCGTATGCCGAGGCGCAGAACATCATCGTCATCAAGACGCTGCCGGGCCTCGCCTCGGCTGCATGCTCCGCGCTCGACAGTATGCGCATCGACACGCTCGTCGGCACGCTTGCGGGCGACGACACGGCATTTCTGCTCATGAAGGACAATACGTCCGCCGATGAGTTTTTCCACGAGATCGAAAAGCTGCTTTGAGGACACCGCAGGAGGTGAAGCGCTTTGCTGCGAGAACTGCATATTGAAAACGTCGCGGTCATCGAGCGGGCGGATCTGGAGCTCGGCCCCGGCCTGAACATCCTGACCGGCGAGACGGGCGCGGGCAAATCCATCCTTGTGGACGCCATGCACGCGATCCTCGGCGCGCGCGCCTCGCGCGAGCTCGTGCGCACCGGCGCCGAAAAGGCGGTCGTCTGTGCGACGTTCGACCCTGACCCGTGCCGGGACTGGTGCGAGGAAAACGAGATCGAGTGCGACGATGAGCTCATCATCCGCCGCCAGATCACGGCCGAGGGCAAGACGTCCTGCCGCGTCTGCGGCGTCCCGGTCACAACGGCGCAGCTGCGCACGCTGGGCGCGCTGCTGCTCGACATCCACGGCCAGAACGACGGGCAGCACCTGCTCGATGAGCGGGAGCACCTGCGCAATCTGGACCGATTTGGCCAGTTAGAGCCGGAGCTCGCGCGCTATCGCGAGCAGTACCAGGCCTATCAGGCGCTGTGCAAGGAGCGTGACACGCTCTCGACTTATGAAAATGAAAAAGAACTGCTGACCGAAAGCCTCCGCCGCCAGATCGAAGAGCTGGAGCGCGCGGAGCTCAAGGCCGGGGAAGAGGCGGAGCTCACGGAGCGCAGCGACCTGCTGCGCAACTTTGAAAAGCTCTCAGAAGCGGTCGATCAGGCGTATGACCTGCTGGCCGGCCGGGACGATTCCGCCACTGCGCTGGCCGGAGAAGCCCTGTCGGAGATCGAGCGGGCCGCCAACTACGCGGGCGAGCTCGCGCCTTTGCCGGAGGCCGTCAAGGGCGCGGTCTTCACGCTGCAGGACGCGGCGGAGACGCTGCGCGACTTCCGCGACGGGCTGGATTTTTCCGACGAGGAATTTGACCGCATCGAAACGCGCCTGTCGCTGCTCCGGCGTCTGGAGCGGAAATACAATACGGATGAGGCGGGGCTGATCGACACGCTTGAAGCGGCCCGGACCCGGCTCGACCAGATCGAATACGCAGGCGACCGGCTGCAGAAGCTCGAATCGATGATCCAAAAGCAGGCGGAGCAGACGCGCGCAGCGGCGGCGGAACTGACGCAGGCGCGCCGGACTGCCGCCGCCGCGCTCGAGCGGCAGGTCGAGCGTGAACTGCGCGAGCTGTCCATGCCGTCCGTGCGCTTTCACGTGGAGATCACACCGCTCGGCGGTACGCCCGGATTTCAGAGTACAGGCGCAGACAATGTGCGTTTTTTGATCTCGGCAAATGCCGGAGAGGCGCTTGGGCGCATCAGTAAGATCGCTTCCGGCGGTGAGCTCTCGCGCATCATGCTGGCGCTCAAAAACGTGTTCGCTGAACGCGATGACGTGCCCTCCATGGTCTTTGACGAGGTGGATGCCGGTGTTTCCGGCGTGGCCGCTCAGCGTGTCGGTGAAAAGCTCGGTAAGCTCTCTATGGTCAAGCAGGTCATCTGCATCACGCATCTGCCGCAGATCGCGGCTATGGCCGATCAGCATTACCTGATCGAAAAACGCGAGCAGGACGGACGTACCCGCACGACGGTGCAGCTGCTCGACAGTGACGGCCGCCAGCGCGAGATCGCGCGGCTCTACGGAGGCGATCACATCACACCGCTGACACTGGCCAGCGCGGCAGAGCAGCTCGCTTCCGCCGATGCCTATAAACAATCGCTTAAGAAAGGTGAGAGAGAACCATGAGTATTCAGGAATCCGCCATTGCTTATCACGACAACGGCTTTAACTGCGCGCAGAGCGTGCTCGCAGCGCTGCAGGAAGAGACCGGCCTGGACGAAAGCACGGCAAAGCGTGTCGCGGCCGGCTTCGGCGGCGGTGTGCGCTGCGGTGAGATCTGCGGCAGCATCTCCGGCGCCGTGATGGCGTTCGGACTCGCCGCCGATCAGGCGACTGCCACGGCCATGACCAAGCAGATGACGCAGAGCTTCCGCGCCGAGTTTGGCTGCCTGCGCTGCCAGGAGCTCGTGGCGAAAAACGGCGGCAAGGGCCACTGCGCCCATATGATCGCTTGGGGCGCACAGCGCGCCGAGGAGATCCTCGCAGAGAACAAAGCGAAAGAATAACGCGCAAGGAGAGAAAACGATGACACTGTATGATGAACTGATCGCCCGCGGCCTGATCGCGCAGGTGACCAACGAGGAAGAGATTAAAAACATGATCAACAACGGCAAAGCCACGTTCTACATTGGCTTTGACTGCACGGCGGACTCGCTGCATGTCGGTCACTTCATGGCGCTGTGCCTGATGAAGCGTCTGCAGATGGCCGGGAATAAGCCCATCGCCCTCATCGGCGACGGTACGACGCTCATCGGCGACCCCTCCGGCCGCACCGATATGCGCCAGATGCTTACTGAGGAGACCATCAAACACAATGCCGAGTGCTTCAAGCGTCAGATGGAGCGCTTCATTGACTTCTCGGACGGCAAGGCGCTCATGCTCTACAATTCCGAGTGGCTCAAGCCGCTCAACTACATTGAGCTTCTGCGCGAGGTCGGAGCATGCTTCTCTGTGAACAACATGCTGCGTGCTGAGTGCTACAAGCAGCGCATGGAAAAGGGCCTGAGCTTCCTGGAGTTCAACTACATGATCATGCAGAGCTACGACTTCTACTATATGTTCCAGCACTACGGCTGCAACATGCAGTTCGGCGGCAACGACCAGTGGTCGAACATGCTCGGCGGCACGGAACTCATCCGTCGTAAGCTCGGCAAAGATGCACACGCTATGACGATTACGCTCCTGCTCAATTCCGAGGGCAAAAAGATGGGCAAGACCGCCAAGGGCGCCGTCTGGCTCGACCCGAATAAGACCACGCCCTTTGAGTTCTACCAGTACTGGCGCAACGTTGACGATGCCGATGTGCTCAAGTGCATCCGTATGCTGACATTCCTGCCGCTCGAGGAGATCGACAAGATGGACAGCTGGCAGGGTGAGCAGCTCAACAAAGCCAAGGAGATCCTTGCCTACGAGCTCACGAAGATGGTACACGGCGAGGCGGAGGCCGATCAGGCGCAGGCAGCTGCCAAGGCAGTGTTCGGCGGCTCCGGCGAGGGCGTGCCGACGGTGGAGATCACGAAAGAAGACGGCAATGACATCCTCAGCCTGCTCGTCAAGAGCGGTCTGTGTGCATCTAAGTCCGATGCGCGCCGCAATGTGCAGCAGGGCGGCGTGACTGCTAACGACAGCAAGGTCACCGATATTGCCAAGACCTTTACCGAGGCAGAGCTGAGGGACGGCGTTGTGCTCAAACGCGGCAAGAAGAATTTCCGCAAGATGCTGCTGAAGTAACCAAATATCCGTCAGATTGATCGTGCCCCGCCGTTTCTGGCGGGGCACTTTTGTTAACGTTGCCGAAATGTGTAAATTTTTATCCGAACACTTGAAAAAAGCAGGTTAGAGTGGTATAACTTGAAATTGAAAGTTAGCT
>ENA-USZI01000602-USZI01000602.1-human-gut-metagenome-genome-assembly--contig:-NODE-602-length-26181-cov-20.087918_pt1 | contig 26181 bp, 23 predicted proteins | sample MGYA00250042_ERZ773532 | MGnify/ENA primary metagenome ERZ773532 (study PRJEB29103, sample SAMN06112036) | human gut metagenome | biome: human gut; feature: ankylosing spondylitis patient; material... | reverse complement strand
AACGTTGTGGCAAGCCGCATCTGCGTCAGCGCGTCGAGCGCGTCGATGCGAGCGAGCATCTGCGACAGCAATGCCACCAGAAACAGTCCGACCAGCAGACCAGAAGCGAGCACCACCACAGCCCTCGAGGCAGAGAAACGATTGTTTGTATCGCCAAGCATCATATCCTTATTCTATCATCTTTAAAAATTCATCCTCGCCGATAATCGGAATGCCGAGCGAGCGCGCTTTCTCCAGCTTCGCCGGACCCATATTCGCGCCGGCAAACACGAAGTCGGTCTTCTTTGAAATCGAGCCGGAGTTTTTGCCCCCGTTGCGCTCAATCATCGCCTTGTACTCGTCGCGCGAGTGATGCTCGAACACGCCGCTTATCACGATTGTCTTTCCGGCGAGCTTGTCGGTTTTCTCCATCGCCTCCTTCGCCACGCCCATCTGCAGCCCCGCTGTGCGCAGACGCTCCACGATTGCGGCATTCTGCGGGTTCTTGAAGAAAGCCACCACGCTCTCGGCAATCACCTGCCCCACGTCGTCGATAGCCACAAGGTCGTCGACCGTGGCGAGCATCAGCGCGTCGATAGAGCCGAAAGCGAACGCCAGTTTCTTAGCCATTGTCTCGCCCACATTCGGAATCGAGAGCGCAAACACCACCCGTTCGAACGGCACTTGCTTCGACGCCTCGATGCCGCGGAGTATGCGCCGCGCCGTGAGCTCGCCGCAACGCCCCACGATTGTCAGTTTGTCGTCGGTAAGGTCGTAGATGTCGGCCACATTCTTCACCAGTCCCACCGCAAACAGCTGTTCGGCAGTTTCCTCTCCGATTCCGTCGATGTTCATCATCCGCCGTCCCACGAAATGCTCTATGCGCCCCGTGATCTGTGGACGGCATCCGTCGCGGTTCGGACACACCCATGCCGCCTCGCCCTCGTTGCGCACCAGCGGCGTGCCGCAGACCGGGCAATTCTTCACGAACTGCAGCGGCAGGCTTCCGGGTTGGCGTCGCGAGAGTTCGACCCCCACGATTTTCGGTATGATTTCTCCACCCTTCTCCACATATACGTAGTCGCTGTCGTGGATGTCGAGCTGGCGTATGATGTCCTCGTTGTGGAGCGAGGCGCGCTTCACGATTGTGCCTGACAGCAGCACCGGCTCAAGGTTGGCGACAGGCGTTATCGTGCCGAGGCGTCCGGTTTCGAACGACACCGACTTAAGCCGAGTCAACTCCCTCTCCGCCTGGAATTTATAGGCGATAGCCCACCGTGGCGACTTCGCCGTGCTTCCGAGCAAACGCTGCTGCTGAAGGTTGTTGACCTTGAACACCAGCCCGTCGGTAGCCACCTCGAGCTGCTTGCGCGCCTCCGCCCAATGGTCGATAAACCGTTTCGCTTCGGTGACGTCGCGCAGCAGCTCTGTAGCGTCCGACACCTTGAAGCCCCACTTTCTCAAAGCCTGAAGCGACTCATAGTGAGTGGTGTATGGCAGGTTGTCGCCCAGTAGGAAGTAGAAATAAGCATCCAGTCCGCGGCGCGCCACCTCCGCCGGGTTAAGCGTCTTCAGCGTACCCGCAGCAGCGTTGCGCGGATTTGCGAGCAGCGGTTCCTCGTTGAAAGCCCTCTCCTTGTTGAGCGCGTCAAACGATTTCCACGGCATCACAATCTCGCCCCTCACCTCAAACTTGTCGGGCCAACCGCCGCCGGCAAGCGTCAGCGGCACGCTCCGTATCGTCTTCACATTGACCGTCACGTCGTCGCCATGCACGCCGTCGCCTCGCGTCACGGCACGCACCAGCCGGCCGTGCTCATACGTTATTGAAATCGACGTACCGTCAAACTTCATCTCCCCTACAATCTCGAGCGAGCCACCGCCCAGCTGCTGCTTTGCGCGCCGCAGGAAGTCTTCAACCTCCTCGATTGAGTAAGTGTTTGAGAGCGACAGCATCGGCCTCTCGTGCGCCACCTGCCTGAAGCCCGGCGTCAGGTCGCTTCCCACGCGTTGCGACGGCGACAGCGGGTCGAAAAGCTCCTTATGCTCCGCCTCCAGATCCTGCAGGCGGCGCATCATGTCGTCATATTCTTTGTCGCTGACAGTAGGCTTGTTGAGCACGTAGTAGTTGTAGTTGTGCTTGTTGAGTTCCTCCCTCAGCCAGTTTATTTCCGATTCAAACAAATCCATATTTCCAATTATTTTGCCACGAATTTAGTGAAATTTCCCGTAATTGCAGATTCATGACGGCTAATTTCTAACCGCGCGAGCCAAAATTTTCCCAATACGGGCGGAGCGCATTGCGAATAAACGCGGCGACATCGGCAAACGGCTCTTCTTCAGTCTTTGTGATTTTACGCATAAAAGCAGCCCATCTCATTTCCATATTTCCGCTTTGGGCAAAATCATCACGAAAGAACATTGCATCTGCATCATAAGCCGTATGCCTGTTCTGAAACGTTTTTATGATTGCCTCTTGCAAAACAGATGAATCAAATTTGCCATCTTTAAGAATCCTATACAAGTCGTAATAATCTTTCATCCGGCTGTTCTGGTCAGCCAAATCAATAACCGCATGCATCTTTTCCGCGATGACTGACTCAATTGAATACGACAGTATGCTTACGCTTGGCAATTGCTCCAACAACGTTGGATAATCCAAGACTATAGGCGCCGGTGTCACCACATCGCCAAACCCCACATCCATTGTCAGCACTTGCGAAATAGAGTCCATTCTTACCGGTATGCTCAATCGCACGCCATGATAATCCCTAAACTCTGCGATATTCTGCGCAGAAATCCGCTCCACATCAAACGCCACAGCATCGTCACTGCATTCAGCCGAACAAATTTCCCTGAATATTGAAACCATTGCAACACAATCATTGCTAATGTTACACCCAAGTAAATCTATGTCCAAAGTAGGACGTGCGGCAAAGCGCTCATAAGCATACATCAACGCTCCACCCTTCAGATAGAAATTGCCCCGGAAACGCGTCTTTGACAATCGATATAGCAAACGTTCTTGAAAATATCGCGTCAAGATTGTTTGATAAAACACATTTTCCTTTTTTGCCACATTCAGCAATTTTGCACGAATAGATTTCCCGGAATTTTTATTTTCGTAGCCACTCATAATTTAACCTGCAAATATTTTTCAAGGATTCCACCCACACGCATTCTGCGCGCATAATCCATTAGTTTCCCTATGTTCCTGTCCTGACGTTCAAGATAATTATTCAAGATTTCGGCACACACATCAATTCCTATTTTGTTGCGGAATTTAACAGCGTCACACACACTGCGCTCCACATCGTAGACACTGACTCGGAAACCTTCAACCACCATATCGGCAACACCAACCGCCAAAACCGACTCGGAGCAATAATGAATCTGCATCTGCGGAAATTCGGGCAAATTAATCTTACGCCCCCTTTCTACCGCAACATGAAAAGCCTGCGGCAAAGAGGTGGTGAGTTTATGAATGCTCCAAGCCGACCAAAGGCACAGGATTCCATTCGGCACAACTGCGTCTACGTCAACCATACCGGCAGACAGTTGGTCGACAGTAGCATAAACTCCCCGGCGCACCTTTACGAGCTCCCCCATACGAACACGCTCCAACATTTTGTAGTAAGCCGTACGCCCGTTTTTTTTGACATCACTTGCCTTTATGTATGAATTCTCCATATTTCCTTTGATTTCCGTACAAAGATACTACAAGTATTTATATCTGCTGTTGTTTTGTACGGATTTTTTATACAAAGCACTGGGGATTTTGGAAGGCAAAACAGGCAATTCCCCGCTCTGCGAGATTCTGAAGCAGAACGGCGACGCAGTGACCACGCTCGCCGACCGCCGCTTCTTCGCGAAGGAGGCCTTCGGCGTGTCGAGCGCATACGACAGCGCCATCTTCAACTATTTCGATGCCGAGAGCGACAGCGACTTCCGCGTTGCCATCCTCAAGCACAACAACGCCTGCGGCATCGCCTTTTGCAGTCGTCGTCCCTCCTCCCTCATTGGGCGATGCCGAGTTTTATTTTTTTCCTTTCTTTATCTTCTCTTTCTATTTTTTGCACGAAAGGCGGAGCCCGAGGTCGTCGCTGCGGTAGTAGCCCTGATCAGCGTAGAAGTGACGGCCCGACACACGACAGTTCCTCGCATTGAGACAGTAGCTGCCACCACGGACCACACGGAAGAGACCCGATGACGGTCCCTGCGGGTCGCTCTGCGAGGACGACTGATAGTCTCCATACCAGTCGCGACACCACTCCCAGACGTTGCCGCTCATGTCGTAGACGCCAAGCTCGTTGGCTTGCTTCGTGGCTACAGGATGCGTCTTGTTTCCGCTGTTGTCACAGTACCACGCCACCGAGTCGATGTTGTTGCCTCCGGCATACTTATAGCCACGGCTCTTACGCCCTCCCCGGGCAGCATATTCCCACTCCGCCTCCGTGGGCAGGCGGAACTGCTTTCCCGTCAATTGGTTCAATTTCTGAATAAATTCCTGGCAGTCATCCCACGACACACTTTCAACAGGAAGATTGTCGCCTTTGGAAAAGGATGGGTTGCCGCCCATCACCGCTTTCCACAACGCCTGCGTCACTTCTGTCTGCCCGATGTAGTAGTCGCTAAGCGTTACCTGATGTGCCGGCTTTTCATCGTCTTCCGCATCGCTGCCCTGTTCAGAGGTCGCACCCATAGTGAATGTGCCGCCCTCAACAGGTACCATCGTGAACTTGACACCGTTGACTGTGAATGACTGGGTGGCTTCAACAGCAACCAACTGCGGTGCAGACTCTACGCTCAAAAACTTGGCACACACAATACCAACCACAGCCGCCACCGCTACACCAGCTGCAATTATCCACCATTTTTTAGTTGATTTTTTTCCTTCTCCAATCACTTCAGTTTTCGATTCAACCGTCGGCTCTGCTGCAGGTTGCGACACTGGCTTCTCAACGACAGATGGCTCGTTGCCATACAACTCCTTGACGAAATCGCAGACCGAGAGCGTGCGGTCCTTGCGAGAATAAGCCATAGCATGCACCACTGCCGGACGAACTTCTTCAGGAAGGCACACCGACCAATCATTCAACGAGAACTCCAAATCTATCGCTTCGGGAGGAGTCTTGCCGGTCAGCATGTTGGCGAATGTGGCAGCGAGGGCGTACACATCCGACTGCGGCGAGAACTGCTTCAACCCTACATACTGCTCCGCCGGAGAGAAGCCTGCGCTGTATGCCAACGTCCGAACGGTGGTCGTGGCATTGCCCCGACGGTCGTAGTGCTTGGCAAGGCCAAAATCAATAAGCACAGGCTCACCGTTGGAACGGAACATAATGTTGCCAGGCTTGATGTCGAGATGCGTGATGCGGTTGCTGTGCAGAAACGCCACGGCGTCTGCCACAGGTTTCAGAATTTTCTTTGCCACACCAACAGAAAGCGCACCATGCTTTTTCACATAATCCGCAAGACTTCCGCCATCAAGAAACTCCATCACATAGCATGCCGTACCGTTAGCCTCAAATACCTCGTCGACCGGCACTATGTTGCGGCATTGTCCGCACAGACTGTTCAGCCGCCGCGCCTCAGAGATGAAATCCTTCAAGCCATCGGCAGCCTCCCCCTTTGTGTCAGCCGTGCTGACCTTTCCAGAAGCATCGCGCAGACATCCGTCCATGAAAAATTCCTTCATGGCAAACTCCACGCGCACAGGTATCTGCCCCACCTGCTCCATCGCTGAAACCTTGTAGGTGATTCCGAAGCCGCCCTTGCCGAGCACCGCCTCCACTCTATATTCACGTTTACCGCTCCGCAGCACAGAGCCTACCGGCAGCACGTCATCCCATTGTTCCATTTCATCCATTACTTGAAAACCGCCACAAACTTACAAAAATCCGAACATACGAAAAAGCACACACACCCACCAATCATCAAAAATATGCTGAAAAACATTTTTTGGGAAAATAATGTTGATTTTTAGGAGTGTATGTTGATTGATTTGCGTATCTTTGCAAATCGAATGCCAGGAAGGCGTTCGACAGGTTTGTTTAATTATATTGACAAAACATTAATGGCTGACAACAAGAGAATTAAAACGGCTCTCGTCTCCGTATTCCACAAAGACGGGTTGGATGAACTTTTAAGTTTGTTACACAATCACGGAGTGAAATTTCTTTCCACGGGAGGGACAAAATCATTTATCGACGGTCTGGGATACGAATGCGAAGCGGTTGAAGACCTTACCGGCTACCCTTCGATTCTCGGCGGACGCGTCAAGACACTCCACCCCAAGGTGTTTGGCGGCATTCTCAACCGCCGCGACAACGCCGGCGACCAAGAGCAAATCAAGCAATACGAAATACCGGAGATCGACCTTGTGATTGTCGACCTCTATCCTTTTGAAGAGACAGTGGCATCTGGAGCGTCAGAAGCCGACATCATAGAGAAAATCGACATAGGCGGCATCTCGCTTATCCGCGCCGCCGCCAAGAACTACAACGACGTTGTGATCGTGGCGTCGAAGCATCAGTATGCACCGCTCTGCGAGATTCTGAAGCAGAACGGCGACGCAGTGACCACGCTCGCCGACCGCCGCTTCTTCGCGAAGGAGGCCTTCGGCGTTTCGAGCGCATACGACAGCGCCATCTTCAACTATTTCGACGCCGAGAGCGACAGCGACTTCCGCGTTGCCATCAACGGCTCGCGCCATCTGCGCTACGGCGAGAATCCACATCAGGCGGGCAAGTTCTTCGGCGACTTCGACAAGATGTTTGAGCAGCTTCACGGCAAGGAGATTTCCTACAACAACCTTCTCGACATCGACGCGGCCGTGAACCTTATCGGCGACTTCGACGAGACCACGTTTGCCATCCTGAAGCACAACAATGCCTGCGGCATCGCTTCTCGCCCAACCATCCTCGAGGCATGGAAAGACGCTCTTGCTGGCGACCCCGTGTCGGCGTTCGGCGGAGTGCTCATCGCCAACCGCGAGATTGACGCCGCGACAGCCGAGGAGATGCACAAAATCTTCTTCGAGGTTTGCATCGCACCGTCGTACACCAAAGAGGCACTCGCCATTCTCGAGCAGAAGAAGAACCGCATCATCCTGCTTCAAAAGTCTACCGAGCTTCCGACACAGCAGTTCCGCTCCATTCTCAACGGCGTGCTCCGTCAGGACAAAGACCTCCGCAAAGAGACTACAGCCGACCTCAAGCAGGCCACGGAGAAAGCCATCACCGCCGAGCAGGCAGAAGATTTGCTCTTCGCCAACAAGGTGGTGAAGCACAGCAAGAGCAACGCCATCGTGCTCGCCAAAGGCAAGCAGCTATTTGCGAGCGGCATCGGTCAGACATCGCGTGTCGACGCCCTTCGCCAAGCCATCGAGAAGGCCAAGTCGTTCAACTTCGACCTTCACGGCGCGGTTATGGCATCCGACGCCTTCTTCCCGTTTGCCGACTGCGTTGAAATCGCCCACAACGAAGGCATCACAGCCGTGATTCAGCCCGGCGGTTCAATCCGCGACAACGAGACCGTTGACTTCTGCAACAAGAACGGCATCGCCATGGTTATGACAGGCATCCGTCACTTCAAGCATTAAAACAACCGACAATAATAACAGCAAAATGGGAATATTCTCACTGACACAAGAAATAGCCGTTGACCTTGGAACGGCAAACACGATCATCATCCACAATGACAAGATCGTGGTCGACGAGCCTTCGTATGTGGCTCTCGACTCCAAAGGCAAGCTTGTTGCCGTAGGAGAAAAGGCCAAGATGATGCAGGGAAAGGAGCACCCGGGCATCCGCACCATCCGCCCGCTGCGCGACGGCGTTATCGCCGACTTCAACGCCGCCGAGCTGATGATCCGCGGACTTATCAAGATGGTAAGCTCGAAGCACCATTGGTTCTCTCCGTCGCTTCGCATCGTGGTGTGTATCCCTTCGGGCAGCACCGAGGTTGAAATCCGTGCAGTCCGCGACTCGAGCGAGCATGCCGGCGGCCGCGACGTTTATATGATTTACGAGCCGATGGCAGCAGCCCTCGGTATCGGTCTCGACGTCGAGGCACCTGAAGGCAATATGATTGTCGACATAGGCGGCGGCACAACTGAGATTGCGGTAATCTCTCTTGGCGGCATCGTCACCAACAAAAGCATCCGTGTGGCAGGCGACGTGCTTACCGAGGACATCCAGGAGCACATGCGCCGCGCGCACAGCATGAAGGTTGGCGAGCGCATGGCCGAGCTGATAAAAATCAACGTTGGCTCGACGCTCACCGAGATGGACAACCCGCCGGAAGACTACATCGTGCACGGTCCGAACCAGATGACCGCCCTTCCGATGGAAGTGCCGGTGTCGTATCAGGAAATCTCCCACTGCATCGAGAAATCGATACTCAAAATCGAGGCAGCTATTCTGAGCGCATTGGAGAGCACACCACCCGAACTTTATGCCGACATTGTCAGAAACGGCATCTATATCTCGGGCGGCGGCGCGCTTCTCCGAGGTCTCGACAAGCGTCTGTCGGAGAAAATCGGCATCAAATTCATTGTAGCCGACGATCCTCTGCACGCAGTGGCGAAGGGCACAGGCATCGCGTTGAAGAACCGCGACAAGTTCTCGTTTCTCATCCGATAGCGTTCACCCATCGGCATAAAAATTCACCAAGAAGGCGTCAACCATTTTGTTTGCGCCTTCTTGTATGTATAAACAAGGTATATTGACCGCAAACTGGTGAATTCACCGCAACCGACTGACTGTGAATAATATTATTAGTTTTTTTGTGCGACATTCGTCGTGGATTGTGTTTGTGCTGCTTGTTGTGGCAAGCTGCTGGATGCTGTTTCAGAAGAACCCATACCAGCAGCATGTGTTTCTGACATCCGCCAACCGGGCGTCGGCCGTAGTCTACAAGGGCGCCGGCGAGGTCACATCATACTTCAACCTGCGTTCAATCAACTCCGACCTTCAGGAGCGCAACGCCACGCTTGAGATGGAGGTGATCAACCTGAAACGCCAAATCGGCGAATACAAGACGCTGCTGCAGCCCAGCGGCATCGCCCTCCCCGACTCCGTGGCACAAAACTACGAATATCACTTTGCCAACGTGATCAACAACAGCGTCACCCACCCGAAGAATTTCATCACCATCGACAAGGGCCGCCTCGACGGCATCGCCCCCGAGATGGGTGTCGTTGACCAGAACGGAGTGGTAGGCATCGTGAGCAACGTCAGCGACCATGCCTCGCGCGTGCTGTCGCTTCTCAACTCCGACATGCGTCTGTCGTGCAAGGTGAAGAACACCGACTATTTCGGCAGTCTGGTGTGGCACGGCACCGACCCCTACCACGCCACGCTCGAGGAGATGCCGAAGCACGTGAAGTTCCACCGCGGCGACACCATCGTCACGAGCGGCTACTCGGCGGTGTTTCCGCCGGGTCTTATCGTCGGCGTGATAGAGAGCAACCAGCAGGCCACCGACAATAATTTCTTCTCTTTGAAGATACGTCTCACCACCGACTTCACCCGCCTCGGCACCGTGCGCGCCATCAAGAGCAAGATGGCAGGCGAGCTGAAGCGACTTGAACAGGAAGGAGGAACCGGCAATGAATAAAAGCATCTTCCAGACACTGGCGTTGTTTGTGCTGCTTGCCATCGTGCAGGTGCTCGTGTGCAACAACATCAGCATCCTCAATTTCGCCACTCCGTTTGTGTTTATCTACGTCATCGTGCGCCTTCCGCTCACGCTCCACCGCAACTGGGTGATGATTATCGGCTTCCTTGCCGGTCTGATTATCGACATCTTCGGCGACACCGCCGGCATGAATGCCCTTGCATGCACCATTCTCGGCGCAGTCCGCGAGACGGTTGTGAAGCTCTACGTGACCCACGACGACGAGATTGCCGACCCCGTGCCTTCGGCGAAGACCCTCGGACCTGGCGCCTACATCAAGTATCTGCTGACGATGACGTTTGTCTACTGTCTTTCGGTGACTTTCATCGAGGCTTTCACGCTTCATGATTTTCTGCTATCTTTGTACCGCGTTGTAGGATGCACCGCACTGACATTCGTCATTCTGCTCGGCATCGACGCGCTTGTCAACGCCAAGAAATGAGAGAGTACGAACTGGAGAAACGCCGATTTGTCATCGCCGGACTGATAATTGTCATTTCGGTGCTTTACATTGTGCGCCTGTTCAATCTTCAGGTGGCCGACGAGACATTCAAGAAAAACGCCGACTCCAACGCCTTTCTGCGCAAGACCATCTATCCCTCGCGCGGTATGATCTACGACCGCAAGGGACGTCTCATCGTGTTCAACCAGCCGGCATACGACGTCATGGTCATCCCCAAGGAGATACACGACCTCGACTCGCTCGACCTGTGCAGCACGCTGCAAATCACGCTTCCCGAGCTTCGCAAGAAGTTTGAGGAGATGCGCGACACTCGGCGCAACCCTGGCTACTCCTCGTTTACCCAGCAGGTGCTTATCCGCCATCTGTCGCTCGAGGACTATGGCCGCCTTCAGGAGAAGCTCTACCGCTTCCCCGGATTCTTCATTCAGAAAAAGACACTCCGCAAATACAACAGCACCAGCGGCGCCAACATCCTCGGCAACATCCGCGAGGTGAACCAGAACGATATCGACAACGACCCCTACTACCGCGCCGGCGACTACACCGGCGACCTCGGCATCGAGAAGAGCTACGAGACGTATCTGCGTGGCAAGAAGGGGCAGGAAATACTTATCCGCGACGCCCACGGACGCATCCAGGGACGCTTTGAGAACGGAGCGAGGGACGTGGCTCCCGTGTCGGGCAAAGACCTGACACTCAGCATCGACTACAACCTTCAGGAGTATGGCGAAAAGCTGATGCAGGGCAAAATAGGTGCAATCGTTGCCATCGAGCCGGCAACGGGCGAGATTCTCGCCCTCGTGTCGAGTCCCGGCTACGACCCCTCACTGCTCATCGGGCGCGACCGCGGCAAGAACTACCGCGAGCTTGTCAACAACCGCTACAAGCCGCTGTTTGACCGCGCCATAATGGCAGCCTACCCTCCCGGCTCCCAGTTTAAGCCCACCCAGGGACTGATATTCCTGCAGGAAGGCATCGTTGGTCTCGGCACGATGTTTCCCTGCCACCGCGGCTACATCAACGGGCGTCTGAAAGTGGGCTGCCACGGCCACGAGTCGCCCATCTCGCTGAAGCCCGCCATCCGCACGTCGTGCAACGCATATTTCTGCTGGGGCTTCAAGACGATGATCGACAAGCGTTCGAAATACGGCACCCCCGCCAAGGCGTTCGAGATTTGGAAGAACTACCTTGTGGAAATGGGCTTCGGCTACAAACTCGGCGTCGACCTTCCGGGCGAGAGCCGCGGATTCATCCCCAACAGCAAGTTCTACAACAAAGTATACGGCGAGAACCGCTGGAGCGCCAACACGGTCATCTCGGTGGCAATCGGACAGGGCGAGATACTCGCCACTCCGCTTCAAATAGCCAACCTGTCGGCAACGATAGCCAACCGCGGCTGGTACTACACGCCCCACGTTGTGAGACGCATCAGCGGCACCAGGCTGCCCGCGCAGTACACCACACGCCACACTCCGCACATCAACAAAAACTACTATCAGGACATTGCCGAGGGCATGCGCATGGCAGTGGTGGGCGGCACGTGCCGCCAGGCGCAGTTCGGCGACATCGAGGTGTGTGGCAAGACGGGCACGGCGCAGAACCCCCACGGACGCGACCACTCGGCATTTATGGGCTTCGCCCCGATGAACAATCCCAAGATAGCCATCTGCGTCTATGTGGAGAATGCCGGCTTCGGCGCCACCTTCGGAGTGCCTATCGGCGGACTGATGATGGAGAAATACCTGACGGGGCAGATTTCGCCCCACCGGCAGTATATCGAAGACCGCATGCTGGAGTCGAACACGATTATCTACAGCGGCGTTAAGAAACATTGACATAAAAAAAAGGACACAACAATATGCTGAAAACAGACATTAACGAAAGGAAATGGGAACTTGTGAGCAGCGAATATCTGTTCCGTCGTCCGTGGCTGACGGCACGCCGCGACGTGGTGCGTCTGCCCAACGGCACCGAGATACCCGAATTTTATGTGCTTGAATATCCCGACTGGGTCAACATCATCGCTGTGACCGCCGACGGGGAGTTTGTGATGATACGCCAGTACCGCCACGGCATCGACCAGACACGCTATGAACTTGTGGCAGGCTGCGTAGACCCCGGCGAGGACCCTCTGACGGCAGCCAAGCGCGAGCTTTATGAGGAGACGGGATTCGGCGGCGGCGAATGGCGCAAGATCTCGGTGATTTCGGGCAATCCCAGCACCACCACCAACTGGACCCACTGCTACGTGGCAGAAGGCGTGGAGCGCGTAGGCAGCCAGCATCTTGAGACGTCGGAGGACATCAGCGTGCATCTTCTCAGCGCCGACGAGGTGCGCTGGCTTCTCGACCACGACGAAATCAAGCAGGCGATGATGGTGGCTCCCCTGTGGAAATATTTCATTGAGAAAAAATTGGTATAGTCTGCCGTTTTTTGACTACCTTTACAGAATTCAATCGACAACAGAGAACTATGACAAACAAGACAGTCTTAAGCGATTTATACAAGCAAGTGGCAGGCGTAGAGCCAGCCGGAATCACCGAACTTCCGTCGTCGGGCTCCAACCGCCGCTATTTCCGCCTCACGGGCGAGCGCACGATGATAGGCGTGATAGGCACATGCATCGAAGAGAACGAGGCGTTTCTCTACATGGCGAAGCATTTCGCGTCGAAGAATCTGCCCGTTCCGGAGGTTTATGCCCACAGCGACGACCGAATGGCATACGTGCAGCAGGACCTTGGCGACACACTGCTTTTCAACGCCATCGAGAAAGGGCGCAAGACCACGGTGTTCAGCGAGGAGGAGAAAGCCCTACTGTCGAAGACTATCCGCCAGCTTCCCGACATTCAGTTTGCCGGCGCCGACGGTCTTGACTTCTCGAAATGCTACCCTTCGTCGGAGTTCAACGCCCGCTCGATAATGTGGGACTTGAACTATTTCAAATACTGCTTTCTCAAAGCCACCGGCATGGAGTTTCAGGAAGACCTTCTCGAAGACGACTTCCAACGCCTTGCCGACGTGTTGCTGCGCAGCTCCTCGGCAACGTTCATGTATCGCGACTTCCAGTCGCGCAACGTGATGATCAATGACGGCGAGCCGTGGTTTATCGACTTTCAGGGCGGCCGCAAGGGACCGGTGTTCTACGATGTGGCATCGTTTCTTTGGCAGGCCAAGGCCAACCTTCCCGACAGCCTCCGCGGCGAACTGCTGGAGGAATATATCGACGCCCTGCGCAAATACACTCCCGTAGACCGCGACTATTTCTACGCCCAGCTGCGCCACTTCGTGCTGTTCCGCACGCTTCAGGTGCTCGGCGCCTACGGCTTCCGCGGCTACTTCGAGAAGAAGCCCCACTTCATCCAGAGCGTGCCGTTTGCCATCGCCAATCTCCGGCATCTTCTTGCCAACCCCTATCCGGAGTATCCCTACCTCTGCAAGGTGCTCAAAGAGCTTGTTGGCCTGAAGCAGTTTACCGACGACCTGCAGAAGCACACGCTCACGGTGCGCGTGATGAGTTTCGCCTACAAGAAAGGCATCCCCAACGACCCATCGGGCAACGGCGGCGGCTACGTGTTTGACTGCCGCGCCGTCAACAACCCAGGCAAGTATGAGCGCTACAAGCCGTTTACGGGCCTCGACGACCAGGTGATAAAGTTTCTTGAGGACGACGGCGAGATACTCGAGTTTCTCGACCACGCCTATGCCCTTGTCGACGCCACGGTGAAACGCTACAAGGAGCGCGGATTCACGAATCTGATGGTTTGCTTCGGATGCACCGGCGGACAGCACCGTTCGGTCTACAGCGCACAGCACATGGCAGAGCATATCAACAAGAAATTCAACGTCAAGGTGGAGCTCGTGCACCGCGAGCAGAACATCGAGCAGACGTTCAACGCAAAAATTTTCTAAGGATAAGAGGATGAAAGCACTGATTTTCGCAGCCGGCCTCGGCACGCGTCTGCGCCCGCTGACCGACAACCGCCCGAAGGCACTTGTCGAGGTGGCAGGACGGCCGATGCTCGAGCACGTGATACGCCATCTGATTTCATACGGCTTCACCGACATTGTGGTCAACATCCATCACTTCGGGCAGCAGATTGTCGACTTTCTGCGCGACAACGGCAACTTCGGGGTCAACATCCAGGTGAGCGACGAGCGCGGCGAGCTGCTCGACACCGGCGGAGGCATCCTGAAGGCGCGCCCTCTGCTCGACGACGGCGAGCCTTTCCTCGTGCATAACGCCGACATCATGACCGACCTCAATCTTGCCGACTTCTACAACTATCACCTCCACCATTCCGCCGACGCCTCGGTGCTCGTAGCCGAGCGTGCGACGTCGCGCTACTTCGTGTTTGACTCCAGCCGGCGTCTGCAGGGCTGGGAGAACGTCACCACCGGCGAGACCCGTCCGGAAGGGTTTGTGCCTTCCGCCAGTCAGCTCCAACTGGCTTTCGGAGGAGTGCATGTGATTTCGCCGACGGTGTTTGACGCCCTTGCCGGCTACACCGACGCGCATAAATTCTCGATTACGCCGTTCTATGTCGACATGTGCCGCCGTCTGAAAATAATGGGCTACATCCCCGACACGGCATACCGCTGGTTTGACATCGGCTCGCCCGAGAAGCTGGCGCAAGCCGAAGCGGCAATCACCGGCTCACAACAATAAACTCGGGGATGTGTCAAAAAATAGGCGCATCCCCTTTTTTTTGACTTCGTCACTCAAAAGTAAGCAGTTTTTTCTCATTCTGATGTAAGTACTCAGCTATTTTTATAACCTGCTCACGCTTTGCTCGTCTATCTCCACGTTCAATCTTACTGAACGGGGTGTCTATTTCCAATAATGCAGCCAACCGGCGTTGAAGTACACCATACTCATCTCTTAGTTCCCTAATCTTTTTTCCGAATAACATATCTATGTTTTTCTTCTTTAGCAAATTACCAGCAAATTAAATTCGTTTTCAATCACCATTGATTACCAATGTGTTAGAGAAATATATTACCGTTTTTTATTTGTCTCAGCAAGTTTCAGCAAATTACCGGCAAATTAAACTAAGCCCATATTGGTATATATCTCATGTATCGTTTCGCCGTATCAGGATCAAGTGCTTTAATCTTTCCCTGAGATATCGCCTCCTTTATCAGCCTTGAAATACTTCCTGCTGATGTTTCACTGACATTGAACCTTTCTCTTAACGACTTATTCGTCAGAGCATCACCCTGTATATACATTAGGCAAGCATGGAGATAGCATGACCAAAGTTTGTCCTCCATAGAGATATTGCTAAAACTTATTTCAGAGAATAATGTCACTTTCGTATTCTCTTGAAACACTTCAATCCGCGGAGCAGGGAGGTATTGAGCTTCACACGCCAGCACCATTCTGTCCCAGCCACGACCTAATTCCTCACACATCTTCAACCGTCGCATGAGAGAGGCCAGCTTCTCGTTTCTCGACTTTGGTGGATTATCGATAATACGAAGTACATCCACCAATGGCGTGCCAGGATTCGTCACTTCAATCCGATTGTCAAAAATTTCCACGACTGGAGCAGCCCCCGTTATATATAGGTCTTGGTGGATAAGACTATTTGCAATGGCTTCTCTTACAGCTGGTAGGGGGAATTTGCTTGTTGTTGACAGTTGAACGGTATTTACATCCTCGCTGCTTGGCAACAAAGCATTCACATAACGCACGATATTCTCAAAGCAAACGGCATAGCCTTGTATAAATGATTCCTCTTTCTGAATCAGCAGTCGGTTTATGCCCTTATACTCCACCACACGCATAGCCTTGCGTCCCAATCTTGCAAATTCATTCAAGTCCTTTGCAAATAGTATAGCACCAAGATTGGTAATAGAAAACAATCCATTGTCCTGCTTCTGGATAATACTATCCTCAATCAGATAATGTGTAACAGCATCCTTTTCTGCAGGCTGTGGTATCTTCAACAACGTAAAGTAGGCATCCACCTGAAGCAGTCTGATGATGTCTTCATATCTTTGGTCTGCCTTTATGCATACATCCTCAAACTGGGCATGCCGCAGTTTGTCCCACAACTGAGCGCGGAACACAGGAAACTCATGCAGTTTCTTGGTGTAGCTACCACTACGAATATAGTCTATCTTCTGGAATGCAACAGGCTCGTTTAGTGCCTTGTGGATTCTAATCAATTCTACATGCTTGCCGTCTATGTCTGTACTATAAAATTCAAAATCTGCATTTTTAGAAAGGAGATAACGAAGCCAGTTCTCCAACTCCTGCTCACCTTTCTTCTCTAGTTGCAGACGCACTTTCGTTCCGATTATCTCATGCGTGCCGTCATCTACACCCCATACCATATAGGCATAGTCACGGTCGTTCAAGGTGGCACTATTGGCAAGGGCACTTATGTCCTCGCCAATCATCGTCGGTTCACAGTTGTTATGCTTGAACTCAACCCAGCCTATCTCCTTAGGAAGTTTGCCGAGTTCTTTTACCAGTATGTCAATATTTCCTATCATATTCTTCTTTTTTATTCTTGACATGAATCTATATCTGCTTTTAGCACAATTCCTTTACCAAAAATATTTCGCAAATATATAATATATTCAGTCTCTTTATCTTCATACCCTATATGGGAATGAATTATAGGTTGTATTATCCCTCATATCAATAAGACCATTCTTATTATCTTGTGCTTTTTGCATCCAGTTCAACTTTCTTGACCATCAGGTAATGTTAGAGCATGGCTCAACATCTTATTATAGGACTCCAATAAAGAAAGAGCGTTGGATATTTTGCATATATTTTTGTGGCGGCTGAGAATCAACATTCTGGAAAAATCCGCAGAAATCTATCGCCTAAAAAAATATTGGAATCTCAGAGTATGAAAAGAGGCTGCGCCGTAAACCTTAATTACGACACAGCCTTTTTTGTCAATCTTCCGTCACACGCATCCGAGGATGCGCTGCAGGGTTTCAATCTGATAGTTCCAAAGGTCCTTCGCCTCCTCCACATCGTCGGGCTCGGCGAAGTCGGTCACCGTGAGCATCGTCCCGTCGGTCAGCTCCGACTGCGAGATTCTCAGTTCGAAGTATGATTTGTCGTTCTCCTCCGTCCAATGGTAGCGCACGAATTTGTCAGTGCGTATGGCAACAATCTGCACCGTCTGCTCCACACCGTTCCAATCCAGCACCACTTCCTTTCCCGTCTGCCTTGCGTTGTCGGCAAACCATTCCTTAAGTCCGTAGGCAGTAGATATATACGACCACAGCATCGCCACTGGAGTGTTGCGCATGTCATACTCAATATGAAATTTCTCTTTGGTCATTGTCTGCGAGTTTAGTTTACGGGTGCTAAATAAGCACAAAGTTTACAATCTGCCAAAAGTTTATATAAAAATTTTATTGTCCGCATGCATTATATAGGGTGACAAATTGTCAGCGTTGTCGGATTGGCACGGGATGTGCAAGGAAACTGATGTCGCAAAGGCGCAGACCAAAGCGGCGCAAAAAAGGAACAAAAAATAAAAAGATATTGATTATGGCAATTAAACCTTTGGCTGACAGAGTTCTCATCGAGCCGGCAGCCGCAGAAGAAAAGACAATCGGCGGAATCATCATCCCCGACACAGCAAAAGAAAAACCGTTGCAGGGCAAAGTAGTAGCTACAGGCAATGGCACAAAGGATGAAGAAATGGTTGTAAAAGAAGGCGACACGGTGCTTTACGGCAAGTATGCCGGCACTGAGCTGGAATACGACGGCAAGAAGTATCTGGTGATGCGCCAGAGTGACATTTTGGCAATCCTCGGATAATCAATTTATCAACAATCAAAAAAAACGAAAAAATCATGGCTAAAGAAATCAAATTCGATATCAAGGCTCGCGAAGAGCTGAAGAAAGGCGTTGACGAATTGGCAAACGCCGTAAAGGTTACACTCGGCCCGAAAGGCCGCAACGTGATTGTCGACAAGAAGTTTGGCGCACCCCACATCACAAAGGACGGTGTGACCGTTGCAAAGGCAGTGGAGCTTGAGGATGAGTTCCAAAACATGGGCGCACAGCTTGTAAAGGAGGTTGCGTCGAAGACCGGTGACGACGCCGGCGACGGCACAACAACCGCTACCGTGCTCGCACAGGCTATCATCAACGTTGGCTTGAAGAACGTTGCCGCAGGCGCAAACCCAATCGACCTCAAGCGCGGCATCGACAAGGCTGTAGCCAAGGTTGTTGAAGGCATCAAGGCTCAGGCTCAGGAAGTCGACGACGATTTGGCGAAGATTGAGAATGTGGCTCGCGTTTCAGCCAACAACGACGCTGAAATCGGCAAGCTCATCGCCGACGCTATGGGCAAGGTGAAGAAAGAGGGTGTGATCACCATCGAGGAGGCTAAAGGCACCGACACTACAGTGAAGGTTGTTGAAGGCATGCAGTTCGACCGCGGTTATATCTCTCCTTACTTCGTGACCAACACCGAGAAGATGGAGTGTGAGATGGACAACCCATACATTCTGCTCTACGACAAGAAAATCAGCGCATTGAAAGATATGCTCCCAGTGCTCGAGGCAGTGGCACAGAGCGGACGTCCGCTGCTCATCATCGCAGAGGACGTAGACAGCGAGGCATTGGCAACATTGGTTGTCAACCGTCTGCGCGGCTCTCTGAAGATTTGCGCAGTGAAGGCTCCGGGCTTCGGCGACCGCCGCAAAGAGATGCTCGAAGACATCGCAATCCTTACCCACGGCGTTGTAATCTCTGAGGACAAGGGCTTGAAGCTCGACATGGCTACCGTAGACGAGCTCGGCTCGGCTGAGAAGGTGACTGTCGACAAGGAGAACACCACTATCGTCAACGGCAACGGCGACAAGGAGCTTATCGCCGAGCGTGTGGCACAGATCAAGGCTCAGATTGAGAAGACCACAAGCGACTACGACCGCGAGAAACTTCAGGAGCGTCTTGCCAAGTTGGCAGGCGGCGTGGCAGTGCTCTACGTCGGCGCGCCATCAGAGGTTGAGATGAAGGAAAAGAAAGACCGCGTAGACGACGCGTTGAGCGCAACACGCGCGGCTGTGGCTGAAGGCATCGTTCCTGGCGGTGGCGTGGCATATATGCGCTGCGTTGCGGCTCTTGAGAACTTCCACGGCGACAACGACGATGAGAACACCGGTATCCAGATTGTGAAACGTGCCATCGAGGAGCCGTTGCGCCAGATTGTTGCCAACGCAGGTTTGGAAGGCGCCATCATCGTTCAAAACGTAAAGGACGGCAAGGGCGACTATGGCTACAACGCACGCACCGGCAAATATGAGAACTTCTTCGAGAGCGGAGTCATCGACCCGGCTAAGGTGACGCGTGTGGCTCTTGAGAACGCAGCGTCGATTGCAGGTATGTTCCTGACAACAGAATGCGTAATCGCCGAGAAGAAAGAAGAAAATCCGGCTCCGGCAATGCCTGCCGGCGGCATGGGTGGAATGGGCGGCATGATGTAAGCCTTTTCCCCTTATAAATAAGAAAGCATCCTGACAGATTTGGTCAGGATGCTTTTTTTGTGCGCTTGACGCTTGTGTCAGTCGAAGATTTTGTCCCAGTCTTTCCACACGGGCTCGTAGCCGAGGGCGCGGATTTCGCTGGTGACGGCTTTCGGCGAGCGCTCGTCGCTGACGTGGAACTGCTCGAGCGAGTCGGGCTCTGCGGCATAGCCTCCCGGGTCGGTCTTGCTTCCGGCACTCATCGATGTGACACCGAGCTTCATCATGTTTGCGCGGAACTGCGGGTTCTCGCGCGTAGAGTATGAGATGTCGACGTCGTGGTCGAAGATTCGGAATGCAAACGTGAGCTGCGCCAGCTCCTTGTCGGTCATCGTCACGTTTGGCTGGAATCCGCTTTCCGACGGGCGCATCCGCGGGAAGTTGACGGAGTAGCGCGTCTGCCAGTAGTGCTTCTGCAGGTAGCGCAGGTGGTGGGCCATCATTGTCACGTCGGTGCGCCAGTCCTCAAGGCCGATGAGCACCCCCATTCCGATTTTATGCACACCCGCCTGTCCCATACGGTCGTAGCCGTTGAGCCTCCATTCGAAGATAGACTTCATGCCCTTTGGATGGTACACGTTGTAGCGCGCCTTGTGGTAGGTTTCCTGGAAGCATACCACACCGTTGAGTCCCGACTTCGTGAGCCGGTAGTAGTAGTCGGCCTTCAGCGGCTGTACTTCGATTGAGAGGTTGTTGAAGAACGGGCGGGCTATGTGGAGAGCGTTCTCCAGATAGTCGACTCCGGCAACCGCCGGCGCCTCCCCTGTCACGATGAGCAGGTTTTCAAACGGGCCGAGCTTTCGTATCGCCTTGCATTCCTCGAGAATCTGCGCGTCGTTGAGAGTGGTGCGCGTGAACGGGTTGTTGTGGTTGAAACCGCAGTATACGCAGAAGTTGGTGCAAGCGTTGCTCAGGTAGAGCGGGATGTACATGCTGATGGTTTTTCCGAATCGTTCTTGCGTGTATTTCTGCGACAGGCGCGCCATTTCCTCGAGATGCGGCACGGCAGCCGGCGAGATGAGCGCCATGAAGTCGTCGACGTCGAGGCGCTCCTTAGCGAGCGCCCTCACCACGTCGGCGTCTGTCTTAGAGGCAATTTTTTGGGTTGTCTCGTCCCAACTTATTTTCTCTAATACGTCTGAAAACATTTATCAATCTTTACAAATTTCGTCTGATATTTTTTGCGTTATGCGCATTGCGCAGAAGTTAGGTCCGCACATGGTGCAGAATTTGTCGTCCGTGCCGCGGCTCTCCACGTAGTACTGCTTTGCGCGGGCGGGGTCGAGCGACAGGTTGAACTGGTCTTTCCATCTGAATTCGAAGCGCGCCTTGCTCATGGCGTTGTCGCGCACGTCGGCACCCGGCAGCCCTTTTGCCAAGTCGGCGGCGTGGGCAGCGATTTTGTAGGCAATCACTCCGTTGCGCACGTCTTCCCTGTCGGGGAGTGCGAGGTGTTCCTTCGGTGTGACGTAGCAAATCATCGCCGTTCCGAGCCATGCAATCTGAGCGGCACCGATTGCCGATGTTATGTGGTCGTAGGCAGGCGCGATGTCGGTTGTGAGCGGGCCGAGGGTGTAGAACGGCGCGCCGTGGCAAGCCTCCACCTGTTTGTCCATATTCTCCTTGATTTTCTGCATCGGCACGTGTCCCGGGCCTTCGATTATCACCTGCACGTTGTGTTTCCACGCCTTTTCTGTCAGTTCGCCGAGCACGTCAAGCTCGAGAAACTGCGCGCGGTCGTTGGCGTCGTGGATAGAGCCAGGGCGCATACCGTCGCCGAGCGACAGCGCCACGTCGTATTTCGCCACGAGGTCGCAGATTTCGTCGAAGTGGGTGTAGAGGAAGCTCTCCTCGTTGTGGATTACGCACCATTCCGTCATGATGCTTCCACCGCGCGACACGCATCCCGTCAGACGGCTGCCCACGAGTTTGGCATGCTCGCGCAGCACACCGGCATGGATTGTGAAGTAGTCCACTCCCTGCTCGCATTGCTCCACGAGCGTGTCGCGGTAGATTTCCCACGTCAGCTTCGCCACGTTTCCGTTCACCTTCTCAAGCGCTTGATAGATGGGCACCGTTCCCATCGGCACGGGGCAGTTGCGCACAATCCATTCACGCGTTTCGTGGATGTGTTTTCCTGTCGAGAGGTCCATCAGCGTGTCGCCGCCCCAATAGCAGCTCCATATCGCCTTGTCGACCTCCTCCTTGATTCCCGAAGAGAGCGCGGAGTTGCCTATGTTTGTGTTCAGCTTCACGCTGAACGCCTTTCCGATAATCATCGGTTCAGCCTCCGGGTGGTTGATGTTGGCAGGGATAATAGCCCGTCCCGCCGCCACTTCCTGACGCACGAACTCCGGAGTGATGTAGGTTTCGATTCCCAGTTGCTTGTTGTTAAGGTTCTCGCGTATAGCCACATACTCCATCTCGGCAGTCACCACACCGGCTTTTGCGTAAGCCATCTGCGTGATTTGCTTGCCCGGCAACGCCATGCGCGGGTTGTGGCGCACGGGGAATCGGATATCGTCGAGCGATGCATCGGCGAGCCGCTGGCGTCCGTATTCGGAAGAGATTCCGTCCTGCAGAGCCGTGTCGGCGCGCTGCTCAATCCATTTCTCTCTCAGCCGTGGGATGCCCTTGTTGATGTCCACCTCGACGTTCGGGTCGGTGTAGACACCGCTTGTGTCGTTGACCACGACAGGGGCGTTTTCGGTCATCACCTTCTCGCCGTTGACGATTTTCACCGTCGGAGTCAGCTTGATGCGGCGCATACCCACCTTAATCGGGTAAATCGAGCCGTCGACATAGATTTTTTCGGAATTCGGATAAGAATTTACGTTGATATCTGTAAGTTCCATATTAATAAGTTTTTTGTTGATTATTATTCATCAAGAAATGCAGTCAGAGGGCTGCTTGCCTCGGCGTGGTCCGACTGGCTTCCGAGTCCGGCGATGTAGGCAGTGCGTCCAGCCTCCGTGGCGAGGCGGAATGCGCGCGCCATAGCCACCGGGTCGCCAGCCACCGCGATAGCCGTGTTGACGAGCACCGCGTCGGCACCCATCTCCATCGCCTCGGCAGCATGCGACGGCGCTCCGAGTCCGGCGTCGACCACCACCGGCACGTTTGTCTGGTCGATTATTATTCGGAGCATCTCGCGCGTTGTCAGTCCCTTGTTTGTGCCAATCGGCGCTCCGAGAGGCATCACTGCCGCCGTGCCCACGTCTTCCAGCCGTTTGCAGAGCACGGGGTCGGCTTGGATGTAAGGCAGCACCACGAAGCCGAGTTTGGCGAGTTTTTCGGTGGCCTTCAGCGTTTCTACCGGGTCGGGGAGCAGATATTTAGGGTCGGGGTGGATTTCGAGTTTTATGAAGTTTGTGCCGAAGCAGTCGCGCGACAGCTGAGCCGCCAGCACCGCCTCGTCGGCGTTGCGCACGCCCGATGTGTTGGGCAGGAACTGCACGTGTTCGCGGTTGATGTGTTTGAGCATGTCGTCAGAAGCGGCGTCGCTCGTGTCGAGGCGTTTCATCGCCACGGTAATCATTTCAGAGCCCGACTCCAGGATAGCGTCGAGCATAGCATCGTTTGAGGAGAACTTACCAGTTCCGACAAACAGACGGGAAGAAAATTCTCTTCCACCGATAGTCAATTTGTCCATTTTTTTTATTCGTTATATTGTCGTTCTACAATTTTTTCAAGTATGCTGATCATGTCGGCGGTGTGCTTCGTCATGTTGTCGGCGTTTATCAGCTCGCCCGACACGGCAATGCCTCTCACACCGGTTGCCATCACGTCCTCGATGTCGGCGATCGTGATGCCGCCTATTGCCACCACCGGCAGGTTGATGCTCGCGTCCTTCATCCGCGCAATGATGTCGCGGTAGCCGTCAAGTCCGAGCACGGGGCTCAGTTTCTGCTTCGTGGCGGTGAAGCGCAGGGGTCCGAGTCCGATGTAGTCGATGTCGAGATGGCGCAGTGCCTGCACGTCGTCAAACGTGTTTGCGGTTGCACCGATAATGAAGTCGCCTCCGAGGATTTCGCGCGCCTCGTCGGGGTGCATGTCGTTTTTTCCAAGATGCACGCCGTCGAGCTGCAGCTCCTTGGCGATGTCGACGTGGTCGTCGACCACGAGGATGCAGTCGTCGACGTCGGCGCAGATTTCCTTTGCGCGTTTCGCCGTGGCGACAATCTCATCGCGCGTGGCGTCCTTCATGCGCAGTTGCACCCACCGGCATCCGCCGTCGACGGCTTGCCTTATCTCCTCCTCTATTGTCATCCGGGAGGATGGATGTGTTATGAATTGCAGCATATTCTTATATTATTTTGTTACGTTGTTCTACAATAAGCTCCACGCGGCGGCAGAACTCCTCTGCGCCTACGCCGAACAGATACCCCAGGAAGGCGCATCCTCCGAAACCCACGTCGGCGAGCCACGGGATTTTGCCGGCGGTCACGCCTCCGAGCGCCATCACCCTCGCGTCGACGTGTCCGCGCAGCTGCTCCTCGCTGAAATGCGAGGCGTAGCCCTGCTTGCTGATGCTGTCGAACACGGGGCTAAGAAACACGTAGTCGAGCTCTCTGCTTTCAGCCACCTCCTCCAGCGAGTGGCAGCTGCGGCTCACGGCGCCCTTCCATCCTTCCGGCACCCTCGGCGACCTCTTGTTGAGATGCACTCCGCCGATGCCCTTTTCGGCAGCCACGTCGGGGAAATAGTGCATCGCCAGCCGGTCGGCAATGCCCGCCGGCAAGGTGTCGACATAGCCACGCATCTCCTCCTCTCCGCAGTGGGGCTTGCGCAGATGCACGGCGTCGAAACCGGCGTCTAACAGGTGTGTTATGCGCCAAGTCTCGTCGGGCAGCGTCAGCTCGGGCGTTATGGCAATGAGTTTGAACGCCATGGGTCTACCCTCCGTAGAAAGCCTTGATGACGAGCACCGTGTCGCCGTCGTGGAGCGCAGTGGCGTCATATTCGGTCTTCGGCACCATCTGCCCGTTGACCGCCACGGCGATGTTGACCGCCGAGATGTTTTTTTTGCCGAGCATACAGCTCACGGTGGCACCGTCGTCGAGAAGCAGGCTCTCATCGTTGAATTTTACAGTAATCATATCGTTTTCAGTTTGTTAGGGTTAAACAGATGGTTCACCGGACCATGTCCGCCGCCCACAGCGACATTGGCACCGGCGACGAGCGCGCTGTGCAGATAGTTTTTGGCGCAGCCCACGGCCTCGGCCAGCGGTAATCCCAGCGCGAGGAAAGAAGCGACAGCCGACGACAGGGTGCATCCCGTGCCGTGGGTGTTGACCGACACGACGCGCCGGCTGCTGTATTCGCGGAGCTCCCCGTCGGCAAACAGCACGTCGACAGCCACATCGCCGTCAAGATGTCCGCCTTTGACGAGAGCCGCGCGGCATCCCTTCTCCACGATGCACCGTGCCGCCTCGCGCGCCGTTTCGAGGCTGTCGACGGGTATTCCCGTCAGATGCTCCGCCTCCATACGGTTTGGGGTCAGCAGTGTGGCGAACGGGAATAGTTTCTCCTTGATGGCTTCGACGGCATCCTCCTCGATGAGCCGGCTTCCGCTTGTGGAAATCATCACAGGGTCGAGCACCACGTTTTGCGGACGCCAGTGGCAGAACCTGTCGGCAACTGCCTCCACGATGCTCCGCGAGTAGAGCATCCCGATTTTCACCGCGTCGGGGCGCAAGTCGGAAAACACGGCGTCAATCTGCCGCGCCACCATGTCGGGGTCGATGCCCTGCACGCCGTCGACGCCGAGAGTGTTTTGCGCCGTCACCGCCGTGACAGCCGAAGCCGCATAAACGCCGATAGCCGACATTGTCTTAATGTCAGCCTGTATGCCCGCTCCGCCCGAAGAGTCGGAGCCTGCGATTGTCAGAACTATTGGATATTTAGCCATACGCACTCTTTTTTTGCTTGACGAACAAAAGTGCCTATGAAAAAGGAGAATATTATGTCACACAATCCCTGCGCCGGCATTATCCGTATCAGGTTCGGAGGGTATAATCTCAGCCCTAAGGCACCCCTTTGTTCTTCCGATGCAAAGATAGTGCAAGGTGAGCGAAAAAGCAAGCTTGACGCTTGCTTTTTCGCCTTAGAGACTCTAGAGACCCTAAAGAAAAAAAGCGCACCGTTTTGGTGCGCTTTTAGCTGGTGTATGAGGGAATTTGTTATTTGGTCACTCTTTCAAGCCATTTCACCATGCCGAGCATCACGCCCATAGAGACGGCACACACGGCGAGGAACACTCCCCAGCATTCCCAGATAGGCCATTTGTTGTACATCAACGGGCCAATCCAAAGGAACAGGTTTCCGAGGGCAGTAGCACCGAGCCACAGACCCTGGCAGAGACCCTGCAGGTTTTTCGGCGCCACCTTCGACACGAACGACAGTCCGAGCGGCGAGATGAAGAGTTCGGCAACGGTGAGGAAGAAGTAGACCACGATGAGCACCCATGGTCCAGCCTTCATGCCCGCTTTTGCCACAGCGTCCATTTCCTTGAACGTCTCAGCCGACGGGTATCCCTGTGTCCAAGAGAA
>ENA-USZI01000586-USZI01000586.1-human-gut-metagenome-genome-assembly--contig:-NODE-586-length-26647-cov-19.241701_pt1 | contig 26647 bp, 17 predicted proteins | sample MGYA00250042_ERZ773532 | MGnify/ENA primary metagenome ERZ773532 (study PRJEB29103, sample SAMN06112036) | human gut metagenome | biome: human gut; feature: ankylosing spondylitis patient; material... | reverse complement strand
ACCTGGTTTCTGTTCTTCATCTTTATTGAGCATCTGGGCGAACGTTCACTGGCCATCACCAACATTGTTGCAAGGTGAGCGAAAAACATTCAAGCTCGCTTGAAAATGTTTTTCCGAACCGCCGCCTATGTTATGAAAAGATAGTGCAAGGTGAGAGAAAAACATTCAAACTTGTTTGAAAATGTTTTTCCGAACCGCAGCCTGACTTATTAGGTGGTAGATTTCGCTTGTGGCTGTCGGATTGATGCGAATATTTCGCTTTTGACAGCAGATTGCTCGGATTCGTGGCAAAAGTATAGATAATTTGAAAAAATATGGCAAAATGAAATAAAAAATTAAATTTTGCTGAAAATATTTTGGAGATAAGAATATTCTGCTTACCTTTGTGGCATCAAAAACAGCAATTGACTTGCAAAATGAGCAAATTGAACTTCACAAAGATGCATGGCGCAGGCAACGACTACATATATATTGACTGTATGAAGTCGTGTCCGGCAGACTTGCCGGCTCTGTCCAGAAGGCTGAGCGACCGCCATACGGGAGTGGGTGCCGACGGGATGGTGCTGATAATGCCGTCGGAGATAGCCGATTTCCGTATGCGCATGTTCAATGCTGATGGATCGGAAGGCTTGATGTGTGGCAATGCCGCACGCTGCGTCGGAAAATACGTCTTTGAGAAGGGGCTTACCGACAAGAAACGAATTGCGCTTGAAACGCCGTCGGGCGTGAGGACGCTATGTTTGCATTTTGATGGGACGGCAGTCGACCGCGTCACGGTCGATATGGGTTGCCCGGTTCTGGAACCCTCGCGCATCCCGGTGCATTCCTCTTGTGCGGAGGATATTGAGATTGCAACAAGTTTTGGGGCAACAGCCCTTACCGCCGTGTCGATGGGAAATCCTCACGGCGTTGTTTTTTGCAAATTGGCTGATGTCAATGTTGAGGGATTGGGAAAAGAGTTGGAGACCAACGCTGTGTTTCCCGACCGTGCCAACATCGAATTTGTTGAGGTCGCAGCCCCCGACAGCCTTCTGATGCGCGTGTGGGAACGGGGCAGCGGCGAGACGCAGGCTTGCGGCAGCGGCGCTTGTGCCGCAGTGGTTGCCGGCGTGCTGACAGGGCGCTGTGCGCGGCATTGCAGTGTCTGCCTTCTTGGAGGATGTCTCGACGTGGAATGGCGCGAGGCTGACAATAAAGTGTATCTCACCGGACCGGCACAGTTCGTGTTTGAAGGAACGGTGGATGTGTGAAAATAGGAAAACGGTAAAAAAGATAACTATTCAAAAAAATTGTTATGTCAACATTAAGATTTAAAGTGGTAGAAGAGGCCTACGGACGCAAAGCGGTGCCGGTGGCTATCCCGAGCGAACGTCCGAATGAATACTATGGCAAGTATGTATTCAACCGTGCGCAGATGTATAAATATCTTGACAAGGACACCTATGATGCTCTCGTTTATGCCATCGACAATAAGGAGCCGTTGAGCCGCCGCCTCGCCGACCGCGTGGCTGCCGGCATGAAGCAGTGGGCTATGGATAATGGCGCGCGCCATTACTCACATTGGTTCCATCCGCTGACCGACGGAACAGCCGAGAAGCATGACGGATTTATCGAGCATGACGGCAAAGGTGGTGTGGTCGAGGAATTTTCTGGCAAATTGCTCGTACAGCAGGAACCTGATGCGTCAAGTTTCCCGAACGGTGGAATCCGCAACACGTTCGAGGCTCGCGGATATTCGGCATGGGATATTTCTTCTCCTGCTTTCATCATTGACCATACATTGTGTATCCCTACGATTTTCATCTCATACACAGGAGAGTCGCTCGACTATAAAACACCGCTTCTGCGTGCGCTCAACAGCGTGGACAAGGCTGGTGCGGCGGTAGCGCAATATTTTGATGAAAACGTAAAGCATGTTATCTCTTACCTCGGCTGGGAGCAGGAATATTTCTTGGTCGACAAGGCGCTTTATGCCGCACGTCCCGACTTGGTGATGACCGGACGCACGCTGATGGGTCACGAAAGTGCTAAAAACCAGCAGCTTGAGGACCATTACTTTGGATCGATTCCATCGCGTGTGGAGGCATTCATGCTCGACCTTGAGATTGAATGCCACAAACTTGGCATCCCTGCAAAGACCCGCCACAACGAGGTGGCTCCAAACCAGTTTGAACTTGCCCCGGTTTATGAGGAGACCAATCTTGCCAACGACCACAACCTGTTGCTGATGTCATTGATGACAGAGGTGGCTCATCGTCATAACTTTGAGGTGCTGCTCCACGAGAAGCCTTTTGCGGGCGTCAACGGCTCTGGAAAGCACAACAACTGGAGCCTTGGCACCGACACTGGCGCAATGCTGTTCAGCCCTGGAAAAACGCCGAAGGACAATCTCCAGTTTATCACATTCCTTGCCAATGTAATGGCGGCAGTGCAGCGTCACAATGGCTTGCTGAAGGCTTCCATTGCCTCTGCAACCAATGAGCACCGTCTGGGTGCCAACGAGGCGCCGCCTGCAATCATCTCAATGTTTCTCGGCGCACAGATTACAGACGTTATAGACCGTCTGCTTGACACCGATGTGGACGACGACATAGCATTCTCTGCAAAAGAGGGTATGAAGCTGAAAAACGTGTCGCAGATTCCGGAACTGCTTGTCGACAATACCGACCGCAACCGTACGTCGCCATTCGCATTTACAGGCAACCGTTTTGAATTCCGCGCACTGGGCTCTTCTGCCAACTGTGCTTCGGCGATGATTGCCCTCAATGCTGCTGTGGCTGACCAGCTGACAAAATTCAAGGAGGCTGTCGACGCACGCATCGCTGCCGGCGAAATCAAGGAGCGCGCCATCCTTGAGGAGGCAAAGAAACTGTTCCGCGAGAACAAGGCAATACATTTCGACGGCAACGGTTACAGCGACGAGTGGAAAGAGGAGGCAGCGCGCCGCGGTCTTGACTGCGAGGCAAGCGTGCCGCGCATCTTCGACGCTTATCTGAAGCCGGAAAGTGTGGAGATGTTCAAGAAAACGGGTGTGTTTACCGATGTTGAACTCGAGGCACGCAACGAGGTGAAGTGGGAGATGTATACAAAGAAACTTCAGATTGAGGCTCGTGTGCTCGGCGATTTGGCAATCAACCATATAATTCCTGTGGCAACACGCTATCAGTCGCTGTTGCTCGACAATGTGATGAAAATCAAGTCGATATTCGACGGCGACGATTCAGGATTGGCTGAGCAGGAGAAGGAAACCATCAGGAAGATTGCAAAACACATGTATGTAATCAAAGACGAGGTGACAAAGATGGTGAATGCACGCAAGGATGCCAACAAGGTGGAGAACGAGCGCGAGAAGGCTATCCTCTACCATGACACGGTGAAGCCGTGTATGGACGTGGTGCGCTACCATATCGACAAGCTCGAACTGATGGTCGACAACGAGATGTGGCCTCTGCCTAAATATAGAGAACTTTTGTTTATTCGCTAAAAGTCTGAATGGAACGAATTAAGCATGAATGTGGTGTGGCAATGGTAAGGCTTCTGAAGCCTCTTCGCCACTACTACGAAAAATATGGTGCATACACTTACGGGCTCAACAAGCTCTATCTGTTGATGGAGAAGCAGCACAACCGCGGTCAGGAGGCCGCGGGTGTGGGCTGTGTCAAACTCAATGTGGAGCCCGGAAGTGAATACATCAATCGTGAGCGTGCCCTTGGTTCTGGTGCAATCCAGGAGATTTTCGACAAGGTGAACCGTGAGATTGATGCGGCTATGCACTGTGAGGAGTCGATTGAGAATGTCCCGTATATAGGTGAGCTATATATGGGGCATTTACGTTACAGCACGACGGGTAAGTCGGGGATGAGCTATGTGCATCCGTTCTTGCGCCGCAACAATTGGCGCTCGCGCAACTTGCTGTTGTGCGGCAACTTCAATATGACCAACGTTGACCAGATTTTCAACACGGTGGTGAGCCAGGGACAGCATCCGCGCATATATTCCGACACGTTTATAATCCTTGAGCAACTCGGCCATGCGCTCGACATGGAGCACGACAGATTGTATCGTGAATATCGCGACAAGGCTGCCGACGGAAACGGGCTTGCGCGTCTCATTGAGGACAATATCAATGTGGACAACATCCTTCGCGACCAGGCGCGCCTGTGGGACGGCGGTTTTGTGATTTGCGGCATGACGGGCTCGGGCGATATGTTTGCCTTGCGCGACAGCAAGGGCATACGTCCGGCTTTCTATTATCACGACGATGAGATTGTGGTGGTGGCTTCGGAGCGTCCGGTGATTCAGACGGTGCTGAATGTTGGGGTCGACGATGTGAAGGAACTGACGCCGGGTTCGGCTTTGATTGTGGGCAAGAACGGCGGTATTTCTGTCGACGACATTCTCGGAGAGGGCGAGAACCGGAGGTGCTCGTTTGAACGGATCTATTTCTCGCGCGGTAGCGACAAGGATATCTATAAAGAGCGCAAGGCATTGGGCGAAAACGTGGTGCCCGACTTGCTTGAGGCGGTGGAACACGACCTCGACAATACGGTATTTTCGTTTATTCCCAACACTGCCGAGGTGGCGTTCTACGGCATGATGGAGGGCTTGGAGGCTCGCCTCGCAAAGCAGAAGGCTGAAGCCATAAAGGCGCTCGATGCGTCGGCTGCCGACTACGACCGGCGGTTGGCTGAAATTCTTAACAAGCGTCTGCGTCAGGAGAAGGTGGCGATAAAGGATATTAAACTGCGCACGTTTATTGCCGAGGGCGCTTCGCGCAACGACCTCGCGGCACACGTCTATGATGTGACTTACGGTGTGGTGCGCGAAACGGACAATCTGGTGGTTATCGACGACAGCATTGTGCGCGGCACTACGTTGAAGCAGTCAATTATTCGTATGCTCGACCGTTTGAACCCGAAAAAAATTGTTGTGGTGTCGTCGTCGCCGCAGGTGCGCTATCCCGACTGCTATGGCATCGACATGTCGCGTATGGGCGAGTTCATCGCTTTCAAAGCGGCAATTGAGCTGCTGAAAGACAGGGGGATGCAGAGTGTAATCGACGATACTTATGCCGAATGTCTGCGACAGCTGGAATTGCCTATGGATGAGATGGAGAATGCGGTGAAACGCATCTATGCGCCGTTTACCGACCGTGAGATTTCTCGAAAAATGGCGGAGATGCTCACTCCTGCCGGGACTCGCGCCGAGGTGGAGATTGTCTATCAGTCAATCGACGGTCTGCACCGAGCCATCACGTCGTGTCCGGGCGACTGGTATTTCTCTGGCGACTATCCTACTTCGGGTGGAAATCGCCTTGTCGACCAGGCTTTTGTAAACTATTACGAGGGTAACGCCGACAAGCGTTGATATAATAAATCTTGAATTGATGCGTTAAAGTCATTGGGAGCATACGCTCTCAATGACTTTTATTTACATAATGGATATGAATAAAATAGGACTTATATTGGGAGGCGTGGCTGTGGCTGTGAATGCTGCTGCCGAACTTCCGCAACTGACTTATCCTGTGGCTGAGCGTCAGGATGTGGTCGATGATTATTTCGGCACGAAGGTGGCCGATCCATACCGGTGGCTTGAAAACGACACATCGGCGCAGACGGCTGCCTGGGTGGCTGCCCAGCGCGAACTGACCGACAAGTATCTCGAGGCGTTGCCTTATCGCAAACAGATTGCCGGCGAGCTGCGCAATTTGCTCGATATGGAGCAGATTGGCGCTCCGACAAAGAAAAAAGGCAAGTATTATTATTTCTACAACAGCGGATTGCAGAATCAGTCGGTGCTTTATGTGGCTGACAAGCCGGGTGAGCGCGGACGGGTGTTGCTCGACCCCAACACGCTTTCTTCGGAGGGCACGGTGGCGCTGCTTGGCATCGAGTTTTCGGAAGACGGAAAGTATATGCTTTATGCCGTCTCGCGCAACGGCTCTGACTGGGAGGAGATCTTCGTGCGCGACCTTGCTACGGGTAAGGACTTGCCCGACCATATCAAATGGGTGAAAGCCTCGATTACGTCGTGGTATAAAGACGGTTTCTTCTATAGCGCATACGATGCTCCTGCCGACGGCAAGGAGTATTCTAACGCAAACGAGAATCAGAAAGTATACTATCATAAACTTGGCACGGAACAGAGTGACGACCAGCTCGTGTTCAGTGATGAGCGCTATCCGCAACGTTTCTTTATGGCTCAGCCCGACGAGGATTCCGATTTGCTGTTTCTCTATGTCGAGGCGGCTGGAAACGGACAGGGGCTTTATGTGAAAAGCCTGAAGAAGCAGGATGCTGAATTTACCTGCATCAACGACCAGTTTGATTACAGTTGCGGCGTTGTGGGCGTGGTGAAAAACAAGATATACATGATGACCAATCTTGGCGCGCCGAAGGGTCGCCTGGTGGTTGCCGATGTGAAAAATCCGGGCTCGGCAAACTGGAAAACGGTGCTTCCCGAAACTTCCGATGTGCTGTCGAGCGTGCAGATTGTCAACGGCAAGCTTGTGGCTGTCTACGACAAAGATGCGTCAAACCATGCTTATGTCTACAACCTCGACGGCAAGTTGCTCCATGAGGTGGCGTTGCCGGCGGTGGGAACAGTGTCGTTCAATGGCTCGGCAAAGAGCAAGGATGTCTATTACACATTCTCTTCGTTTGTCTATCCGCCGACGGTCTACAGCTACGATATCGACAAGAATGTCTCGACGGTCTACAGCCAGCCGAAGGTGAATTTCAAACCGGAGGACTATGTGACCGAACAGGTGTTTTTCTCAAGCAAGGACGGAACGAAGGTGCCGATGACGCTCACTTACAAGAGGGGGCTGAAGCGCGACGGCAGCAATCCTTTGTGGATTTACGGCTACGGCGGCTTCAACATCACGCTGTATCCGTCTTACAAGGCGCGCCGCATGTTTATGCTTGAAAACGGGTTTGTCTATGCACAGGTCAACTTGCGTGGCGGAAACGAATATGGCGAGGATTGGCATGTGGCTGGCACGAAGATGCAGAAGCAGAATGTGTTTGACGACTTTATCGCCGCTGCCGAATGGTGTGTCGACAATGGCTACACAAGCAAGGACCGCATCGTGGCAGAGGGCGGCTCTAACGGCGGACTCCTTGTCGGTGCGTGTGTCAACCAGCGTCCCGACCTGTATCGCGTGGCGTTCCCAATGGTGGGCGTGATGGACATGTTGCGCTATCACAAGTTTACAATCGGTTGGAACTGGGCGCACGACTACGGCACAAGTGCCGACAACAAGGAGATGTTTGAATATCTGAAGGCTTACTCGCCGTTGCACAACATCAAGAACGACGGGACGCGCTATCCGGCGATTATGGTGACTACTGCCGACCACGACGACCGTGTGGTGCCGGCTCACTCGTTTAAATATGCCGCTATGCTTCAGGCAAGCGACACGGGCGACCAGCCCAAGCTGATACGGATTGAGAGCAATGCGGGGCACGGTGGCGGTATGCCTACGGAGAAGGTGATTGCTGAATATGCCGATGTCTATGCGTTTGCAATGCATATTCTTGGACTTAAACCTGTGGTTGAGGAATAAGTGATGAAGAAACAAATACTGACAATGGGACTGGCGGTTATGGCTTCTGTGGCTTCGGCTGCCAGTCCTGCTTTTACGACGGCGGCGGAGCGGGTCGACTCGCTGATGCGCTGCCTTTTCCACGATGGCGAGCCGGGGGCGGCTGTCGTGGTGGCGAAAAACGATGATGTGATTGTCGACAGCGGATATGGCGTGGCCGACATTGTGACGGGCGATCGGATTGACGGCAACACGATGTTTAACATTGCGTCGATTTCAAAGCAGTTTACGGTGGCTGGCGTGTTGTCGCTTGCCGACCGCGGGTTGTTGCGTGCCGACAATGCGGTGGCTGATTTCTTGCCTTATGAAAGTGGCCAGTGGCGTAAAATCCGGCTGTCGCATCTGATGAGCCATTCGTCGGGGGTGATTGACGCGCGTCCGCGCACCGACCGCCAATGGATGCTCCATGCCACCGATAAGGAGAGCGTGGCTTATATGGACACGTTGCGGCAGTTCCGCTTTGAGCCGGGTGAGGCATACGAATACATCAACCCTACGTTTCAAGTGCTTGAGTGCGTGATTGAAAAGGTGTCGGGGTTGGCGTTCGACGACTATCAGCAGCGTAATGTCTTTGATCGTGCCGGTCTGCGCCACACCACTTATTTCGAGCCGCAGAAACGGATTCCGCGGATGGCGCATGCCTATCAGACTGGGACTGGCGGCGGTGAGCAGGATTTCGCCGGCAAGGAGGTGTATCTGGGACGCACTGTCGTTGAGGGGTCGCCGTGGAAGGAGTGCGACTATGGCGAGGAGACGTTTTTCGCCACCAAAGCCGATGGCGGGATATACTCGTCAACCCATGAGATGCTGCAGTGGATGCGGGCGTTGGAGCGGGGCGAGGTGATAAGCAAGGAGGCTTTGGCTCTGGCTTTTGCTCCGCAAACGAAGGTGAGCGGCAGCCCGTGGAGCGACTATCAGAACCGCCCGAATACGTGGTATGGCTACGGATTCTTCATCGACCGCACTCCGGGGGAGCCTGTGAAGATTTATCACACTGGCGACAACGGCGGTTTTCAGAACTATGCCGCCTCGTTTCCGTCGTGTGGTGTGAAAGTGATTGTTTTTGCCAACCGCAACGACTTCGACCGCTGGACGCTTGTGCGCCAGATTGACCGCATCCTTCGGGAGGAAGGCGTGCTGGAATAGGCGTCGATGGCCTATTCCGCGCCTATCTGCCGGAGCATCTCGGCTGTTGTGGCGTGGCGGCGGCCATTGAGGTCGCTGAGAAAGCGGTTTTCGCTGTCGGGAGGCATCTGCCGGGCATTGTCGAAACGGTCGGGACGGGTGATGTGGGTGACAACCACGCGCTGCACGTGCGACCGTGGGCAGCTGCCGATGCTGTATCCCAGGTTGCGGTTGTCATTGCCGGGGCCGTTGCTGCTCCAATAGCGGATGTCGCCGTTGGGCTCATATCCGAGAAACACTACGCTGTGGCCGCGTTCCTGGTCGTCGCCTGCCACGTTGTTGCATCCTATCACCGCACCGCTGTCGCTTCCCGACGGGTTGCGGTTCCAGAACAGCTTCATGAAGTCGCCCGGCGTCGCTTTGTCCCAGACGCTGTCGGCTGCCCATTCCTCGTCGGATAGGTAGCGTTCGTTGTCGCTCTCGCGGTTGCGTTCGGAATATGCTCCGCGAAACGCGGCGATGCTGTTGCCGGCGCCAAGTTCATGCACAAGCACTCCCAGCCCTGGGCCGTTGGCATTGGCACGTCCCCAGAATCCGAATCCGTCGTCCTCCGTGGCGAGCGGACGCATGTTCTCCCATGCCTCGCGCGAGATGTTGTTGTCGGTGTCCCACATCAGCAGGGCTTTTATCAGCACGGCATAGGTGGCGCTGGAGCAGAACGACGGTTGGGCGAGGGCGGGCGTGAACGACGGCCGGTTGTCTGCACTGTCCATCTGGAATGCCTCGTTGAGCGCTTGTATTGTCGTTTTTGAGAAATCGGCGTTCGGGCGGCCTCCGGTATAGTATCCGCCGCGTTCGGGAAACGAGTCGACGGCGGCGAGCACGCATTCATTCCAATCGGTTGCCGATGCGCGCAGACCCGATATGCATATCGCGGCAATGGCGATGGCAGTGGCAAATATCCTCATAGCGGTAGTTCCTTTTTTTTGACGTCCAAAGGTATGCTTTTTCGGCGAAATTACAAAAAAAGAATCTTCTCCTCTTTGGCAAGGTTCAGCAGGCGTGTTCTGACAGATTTTCCTATATTCTTTGTCACAGTCTTGTCTCTAAATATATAGTCAATATATTTTTTACTCTTTTGTCGGAGTGTGGGGGCGTTGCAGCTCTTTGATGGAGGCGAAGTAGGGGGTGGTGTGCTGTCTGCCGCCGGGCAGGTCGGCAATGTCGATGGTGGTAATCGGTGTGTCGGATTTCAAGCTGAAGCCGAGATAGTGGAACCCTGTTGGTGAGAATCCCATCTCACGCAGTGTCTGCGCGTTGAAATATCTCGGACCATTGCCGTCGAGCGGCAACAGCATTCTGTTCTGTCCGTTGTGGAGCAGCAGATATTTTGCTTTCTCGCATCCCGGCACGAGGTTGATTGAGCCACGCTCGTTGCCTGTGCGCACGTAGTACAGCCGTCGTGAAAGGATTGTAGGCAGCATGGCAGTTTCGTAGTAGCCAACCAGGACGAGGTCGTCGGGACGGGCGTATGAGAGTCCGTGTTGCGGGATGGAGTCACGAATTTGTTCGTAGGCGGATTGTCCGACAAGAATCTTTGTCAGATGCTCAAACAGCAGACTGCCCTCATTGTCGGGGTCGTTGTGGTCGGGCAGGAGCGGAAACGCGCCGATGTTGACCGTCTCGATGCTTTTGAAGAAGTAGCGGTTGCGCACGGCTTCATCGTCGCCTCTGCCGGGAAACAGTATGTAGCCTCCGATAATCTCTTTTGCCGAGTGGAGGCGTACGTTCTCCACCTTGTTGCCATAATAGATGGCATCGCGGTAGCGGTGCATCTGGTTGATGGCGTCGCTCGGTGGATAGTCGGCGGCACGGAGTGCGTTGATTTCATCTTTGTCTTCTTTCGAGAATTCGTTGTCGTCACACACCCGATACTTTGCGTCGAAGAGGTAGGTGAGCTCGAAACCGTCGGGCTTGCGTATGGTGAGCACTATGTCGGGGCGGTTGTCGGTGGTGGCTGTGTGCACGTCGCCGCTGGTGCGGTTGTAGGTGTGCTGATAGTGCAGCCTGATCTCGTCCTCGTTTTTGCGGTAGTATACGGTGTGCTCTTGGCTGTTGTCGGTGAACGGCTCGATCATCGGCATCGGATTCTCAACGATTTCATCATTGTTGCCGAAGTGCAGACTCAGAATTTTTGCCACCATCTGGCGCATCTTCAGGAAGCACCACAGTTCATAGAGTTCCCATATTGGACGGGTTCCGATTTGTGTGCTGCCGTTGAAAAGCTCGATGCCTTTCTGAAGCATAATCCAGTAGCGGTACACCTGCGAGTAGCCGGTGCGCTTCTGCAGCACCAGGCTCTCGGTGCGCAGAGGTTCGGCTTTGAGCCGGCGCAGCAGCGGTGATTGGGAGAGTTTGCGCAGTTTTATAGCATACTCGTCGAGCGTATTCAGTTCCGAGTCAGTGATTTCATTGCCGTGGCTGCGGATGTGGTCAAACACCTTGGCGAGTCGGCGGCTGATGCGTTCAAGCGAGAATTTTACGAAGCGGTTTTCTGCGGTGTCGCAGGTGTTGATGGTGGCTTCGTGGCGGAAATAGTCGCGGCCGAGAGTGCCGCGGTTTTCGCTTTGCGCATATTTCTGAGCCATTGCCGTAGTCCAGCGCTTTATGCGGTCGGCATGGCTGTAGTGCACCTCTTTCGTTTCCCGCAGATGCGGACGTGTGACGATGTAGGTGACTGCTTTGATATAATTGTCGATCACCTGTCGGAAAATCGACAGCCAAATCACGTCGTTGTCTGTGCGGCCGCCTTTGTCGAGGCTTTGCACGGTCTTGGTGAGATACTGGAATACGATTTCGTTGTATTCGCGGTTTATGTCGTTGAGGATGTGCAGATAGTCGTCCTTCGTGTCGAGTTTGGGTGAAACCACGCGAAACGCGAACGTGTCGGTGCGCTCTGCCATGCCCACGGGCTTGTATCGGTAGGAGAGCTCAAAGATGCCGGGTTCGTTGAGAAACGACAGCGGCGCGGTGAGCACCCACTTGTTGTCGCCCACGCTGATTGCTGTGAAAAGGTCGCTCACTTCTTTGAGCTTATGCACCACGCGAGGCTCCGATTCGATGTCGCTGAGGTAGATGTTCACGTTGTAGACCGCCGTCTCGTAGAAGACGGGCGGCAGGTTGTCCCATTGCATGGCGGCCTCTTCCCCTGCGTCGGTAAGCCGGTGGCTCTGAGAGGGAAGGGCGATGGCAAGTCGGCCGGCAAGCGACGAGCGGTAGCTGCAATATCTTGACGCGTTTTCACCAACGCGCGCGCTGAACCTCCGCCAGCAGTTTGCTGTGTCGGCGGCGGTGCTTGCCTTTATTGCCACTTTGCCGTCGGCGCTTTGGAAAGAGAGTACTGCCATGGCTTCTGTTTTTTTACGGCCAGAAACAGGTGAAGTGTGCCTGTGGCAGACGCTCCTGCATCTCGGCGATTTTCCTGCTTGCCTGCGGATAGTTTTCCGTAAACTGGGCAAGCGCTTTGAGTGGCTTGTCGAGCAGGTCTTCGTCGCCCTCGATGCGTGGCAGCACTTTCATCATCAGTATGGCATCCATAGCCTGTGCCAACAATGCCTCGGCTGCCTCGTCGGGGTTCTCTTCGCGGAGCGAGAAGAAATAGAGTATCAGCTCGTTCTGCACGCGGTATGCTATTTTAAACGGTGTGCCGTTAAGCGCGGAGTTGAGCGAATGGAGCAGCCCGGGGACGTTCTCTTTTAGGTAGGAGGCATCCTCCGCCCTGAGTATCGACAACGCTTCGGAGGCTTGCACCACTTTGGGCAGAAACAGGTCTTTCGGCTGTGGATTGTCGTAATAGTGCAGGGCGTCGCCTCCCTCGAAGAAGTTTTTAAACGGCGTTTCTGCGTCTTCAATGTTCATCTCGATTGTCATTGCGCGGTCAATCACCTTGCGTGAGAACTGGTGTGTGGTCTCGTCCATATTCACCGTGCCTACAACTATCAGGTTGCTCGGCAGGCGGAGACCGTCATTTTTCAATCGGTCGTAGACCGCCTTGTATGTTTCTGTGTCGGTGATGTCCAAATCGCGGTGCAGCTGGTCGGCATATTTGCTGAAGATGTCCGCTTTAATGAGCGGCTCGCTTGTGATGGTGCCGTCGGAAAGGAGCTTGCGGCTCTCAAGTACGCTTAGAAATTCGGCAAAGTATTGTTCCACAGGCGCAAGGTTCATCTCGTCCATACACACGAAAAACGGCACGTCGGGATAGCGCATAGCCTTGACAAGAAAGCGCACAAACGGAGTCACAACATAGTGCGGACCGCCAATCTCGCTTTCGTAGCCGAGCAGCTCGCTGCTGTCGTGCCAGTTTGGTTTCACCTCAATCAGCTCATAGTTGCCCGGAGCGGTCTTGTCGCTGCGCAATGCCGGTATATCCGGACAACTTTCAAAAGCCATCTGCTTCACAATCCTGCTCTTTCCAGTTCCCGATATACCCGCCAACAACAAAAACGGCTTCGTCCGCATGGCGGTAAGTAAGTCCTCATAATTCGTGGCATTATCTTCTGCTGTCGATATTGTTTTTGTTAATCCAGTGCGTTTTGTAATAATCGAATTTGTCTGATTGGAGGTGTTAAGGCTTTCTGTCGTAAACCGTAATGTAATACTGCCATCATCCTCTTTTAAGAACGTGATATAAGAATGGTCTGCTATCAAAAAATTCCTAATCGAAAAACCATTTTTGTCAAGGCCATAAAGATATCTACGGTTACCAGAAGTTTGTGATAGAGAAAATCCAGAATATTCTGAGATTTCTTTATCTCCAAAATAACGGGATATACTATTAATCATGCGTGATGCCTCATCAAATATACTAACATGGTTAATTATTCTACCTCCCTTATTTGAATAAAGGGGTAATGATGATAATATAGAAACCAGAGCTCTAGCAAAATCTTCTCTATGAATCTTAAACGAATAATCTTCATTATTGCCCAAGAACTCGACTAATTCTTGAGGAAAGAATATGCCTGTGTCTTTTGACTTTGTTGGAGATGTTTTTAAGTCAGCACTGTGTCCTACGATATTAAGAACGTATTTTCCCATATTATATATGTTTAATAATTTCAATTATTAATTCTTTCATAACATCAACCACCATTGAATTGCCCGCTTGTTGGTATAATTGAGTGTCAGAAACAACCTGTTTAAAGTCATCTGTAAAACCCATTAACCGTAGGCACTCTCTTGGTGTTAGGCGACGAATCTTTCCATTTGTTGTGACATAATTATCTTCACCTGCTCGATGCATTTTGTGCATTGTTCGCATTAATGGTCTTGCAATTTTAAGGTCAATCTCAGGCTTCATACAAAAGCCTCCTGTTCCAGAAGATAAAATACCAGGGAGAATTCTTTCAGATAGAAAGTATCTATCAGGGACTGTACCTTTCCGATGCTGAATGTTAATTTCTCCATTTACACTTGTAAAGCAACCAAAAGGGGTGTTTTCTAGTAAGAAATCTTGCATTGTAAAAGTTAATGTTTTCTTTTGCGGGAATTGAAAGGATAAGCCTCCAGTTTTAAATCCGACAACAAATATTCTTCTACGCTTTTGGGGTATGCCAAAATCTACAGCATCTAATACTTGTGAATATATGTTATAACCAATCGAATTAAAAACACGTTGAACTACTTCCCATGTCCTTCCTCCGTCGTGTTTTACAAGACCTTGTACATTTTCGTAAATAAATGCTTTCGGCTGTATCTCTTTTACAAGTCGGGCAAATTCATAAAAAAGAGTGCCCCTTGCTTCTTCCAGTCCTTTTTGATGTCCTAATAGTGTGAAACTTTGGCAAGGACTTCCTCCTATAAAAAGGTCTACCATGTCTCGGTATTTATTCCCATCTATAAATCGGACATTATGATGAAAGTCCTTTTCTTCAAGTGCATAATTTGCGAGAAATGATTTTTTCACAAAATTTACTTTTTTGGGCAGCTGGGATTTTATATATTGTCGTTTATTATCTTCTGATAAATTTTTTATTTTGTCAATTATAATATCATCAGATTCAAGACATTCAATTTCGCCATTGTCACAAGCAAATATTAGTTTGTGAGGAATGTTTGCACGTAACAAAGCAAATTCAGGAGAGCCAATTCCACTGAATACAGATGCGACTTTAATTGCTTTTTGACTAATGTTCATAAAATACACCTGTCTTTATAATTGATTTAAATATTTCCATTAGGACATTGACAACTATTGAATTGCCACTTTGCTTGTAAAGTTGTTGATCATTAACAACAATCTTGAAGTCTTCATCAAATCCCATTAGCCTGAGACATTCGCGTGGAGTAAGACACCGTGCAACACACCGTTCGTTGTTATAAAAATCTTTGTAAATGCGATTGTCTTGTTCTATCCTTTCGGGGATTTTTGATTCAATTCGAATATCTCCATACCAATTATACTGTTGATTGGCTATTTGAGTTCTTGCTACTTTGCTATTTAAAGCAACATGTCTTTTGTGCTTTGGGTCGATAACTCTCAAAAAACCTTTTTCTGGCAGATAAAACTTGTTTGGAACGAAATTTTGTAGAATATCCTTAACTTCGTAAATAAGTTCTCTTTCGGAAGGCTTGTTCAATAACTCGAAATAATGGCATAAGTCTTTGCGGAAACCGATAACATAAACTCTCCTCCTGTTCTGGGGAATACCATAATTTTTGGAATTTAAGACCCAATATGTCCAAAAATATTTTAACTTATCGAACGTGTTTGTTACAACTTTCCAAGTGTTGCCACCGTCATGGTTGATTAGCCCTGTGACATTTTCATAAATAAATATTTTTGGCTCGCATTCTTTAACTAGTCTTGCATATTCGTAGAACAATGTTCCTCGTGATTCCTCTAATCCTTTACGTTTTCCACCGATAGAAAAACTTTGGCATGGACTTCCTCCAATAAAAATGTCGACCTTATTCTGAAAAGGATTTGCATTAAATTGTCGGACATCTTTATGCCATAAATTTTCAGAAATATTATAATTAGCAAAGTATGTTTCTTTGCAAAATGAATCGATATCGCCTGCGAAAAGGATATTGCTTTTAATATTTAATCTTTTAAGAGCATGTTCTGGAGCTCCAATTCCACTGAAAGCTGTGGCGATATTCAATGATAACGAATCATTCAATAAACGAAGTCTGTCCCAGTCGCTATCGTTTGATAAAGATTGGTTTATCAAAAAATGAACCCTATTTCTTTCATCCATTTTTTCTATACGCTTACGGATGTTTTCGTCCATCTGTTTAATAATACTTTAAAAATCAAAAAACTCCGGAGTAGCGTCTGAAGGCGACCAAACCTGTGCAACTACAAAGGAGTTCTTCTAAAAGTTACCGGCGCAATTGCCGTTATAAGTTTAATTCGTTGGCCATTTCCAGAAAAAAGTGTTGAAACTAATGGTGAACACGGATTGCTATATTGTTGATATTTACGACTTTATGTACCTAAAGTCTCATCTGTGCCGTTTCTTAGTTAGAAACCGACGGGTGAAACACAGACAGAAAGTGCTGATTTACAGCATATAATAGAAAAAATTAGGGCTTGATTGCATGCGGTTTTGGCCGGAGAATCAAGGTGTGTATATGAAATGTTGAATGCGTGTTTTTGCTATGGTTGAGAGTGATGTTTTCGTTGGTGTAAAGCAATGTATTAGTAATAAAGAGCGTGGCTGGCAGGCGGTTAGCCCCTATGGTATGTGCTTGGCAAATCGTGCAGATTTCGTTCGGAAAACCCTTTGTATTTGTGAGTTTTTTATCTTAACTTTGCCGTTTAAAGTAACAGTTCTAACTAAGAAACGGCACAGCCGTGTGCTTCTCGGTATTCACTGAGGGTTTTCTCTGACAAAAAATGTTTTTATTGGGTGCTTCTCTGTGGCAGTAGCGCATCTTCGAAGCGCGTAGCGGCGCGAGTCTCCCGTCTGCTTGATATGATGTCGGTGATGGCTGTGCGTCAGCGGCGATGCTCCGCAACGCATAGAGCCGACGCGATCAACCCCCGACGCTGTCGGGGGTTAACTGAATACGTGACCGCTTCCGCGGTCATCCGCCCAGCTTGAGCGGTGCAGCTGGAGTGTGCGATTTATGATGCGGAGCTGTCGATGATGGGCGCGGATGCCGCGGAGCTGTGATGGGGGAGAGAGCAGGGATGCGGAGCTGTCGATGATGGGTGCGGATGCTGCGGAGATGTGAGAGAGCTGGGATGTTGTAATGGAAGTCCGCAACGCGGACTCGCTTTCAGTTAACCCCGGACCGCGTCCGGGGCTTGGAAGAAGTAGCGGTCTGCACCGCGACGCGGTGCCGCTGGCGACAACGAGGTGATGGCTTGAGCTTCAGCGGTGATGCTCCGCAACGCATAGAGCCGATGCGATCAACCCCCGACGCTGTCGGGGGTTAACTGAATACGTGACCGCTTCCGCGGTCATCCGCCCAGCCTGGTGCGGTGCAGCTGAAGTGCACAAAAAAACAGCCGCCACGAGCGAATCGTGACGGCTGTTATGCAGTTATATCCTTGCTTATTTCTTGGCAGGAGTTGTTGCAGGAGTTGTTGCAGGAGTTGCCGGAGCGTCCTTGAGGTTGAGTTTCGCCTTAACCAAAGGAGTCACATCGTTGGCAGTCGGGTTTTTGTAGATCACCTGAGAGTCCTCGAGGATGTATGTGTATCCGTTCTCATCGCCAACGGCTTTGATGGCAGTGTTGATTTTCTCATAGATAGGAGCCATGAGTTTCTTCTGCTGCTCTTGGATGTCCTGGTTTGCAACCTGCTCGAAAGTCTGGATTTTCTGACCGAGTTCGTTCAGTTCCTGCTCGCGACGCTGTTTGATAGTCTCTGGGGTATCTTTCGCCAAAGCCTGGTATTCCTGAAGTTTCTTGTTGAATTCTTCCTGAAGGGCTTTGTATTCTGTTTGATATTTTTTGTTGACTTCTTCAAGCGAAGCTTGCGCTGTTTTGAGTTCAGGCATCAGTGTGAATACTTCCTGAGTGTCGACAGTTCCGATTTTCACCTCAGCGAAGAGGCACATTGGGGCAGCCACCATGACTGCAAGTAATAATTTTTTTAGCATTTGTATTTAATGTTTGATTTGTTAATTCATTTTTGCTGATGCAAAAGTAGTAAATTATTTTGAATAACCTAACTTTGCGAGCACATCATTGCTCACGTCGATGCGTGGAGAAGCAAAAATGATGCCCGCCGACGACGCGCGGTCGAAAATCGCCTGGTAGCCTTTCTCTTCCGAGAGCTTTTTGATGGCTTCATAGATGTCGTTCTGGATTGGCTCCATCAGCGACTGGCGTTTTTTGTAGAGTTCACCCTGCGGGCCGAAGTACTTTGCCTGCAGTTCGGCGGCTTCTTTTTCTTTAGCCACCACTTCCTCTTCTTTCTTTTTCTTTTGTTCGTCGGTCAGAAACACCATGTCGCTCTGGTAGTTCTTGTAGAGCGTCTCGGCTTCTTTCGACTTAGCCTCCACTTCTTTCTGCCATCGCAGCGACACCTGGTTGAGCTGCTCGTTGGCCATCTCGTATTGCGGGATGTTTTTGAGGATATATTCCATGTCTACGAGCGCATATTTCTGCGCGTGTGCGGCAATTGAGAATATCGCTACGATTGCTGCTGTGATAAAAAATCGTTTCATAGTCGTTTTGGTTTTTGTGTATGTTTTGTATGACAATGAAATTTGCTGTGGGTTTATTCGTGAAAGGATATTTACGCCTTTTTTAGAATTCTTGACCGAGGATGAAGTGGAAGTGGCTTCCGCCTTTCTCTCCAAACACCTTGTCGAAACCGTATGCCCAGTCGATACCCATCATACCGATCATCGGCAGATAGATGCGCACACCGGCTCCGGCGGAACGCTTGAGGTTGAACGGCGACACGTCCTTCACGTCGGTCCATGCGTTTCCGCCTTCAAGGAAGGCGAGACCGTAGATTGTGGTGCTTGGCTGCAGCATGAACGGGAAGTGGAGTTCGGCGGTGAAACGCGTGTAAGCGTAGCCGTCGCCCGAGCGCCATGGGGTGAACACACCGTTGTCATATCCACGGAGGGCGATTGTCTCCTGTGCGTAGCCGTATGAACCCGACATACCGTCGCCTCCGACGTAGAATGTTTCAAACGGCGATTTCAGATATTTGTTGTAGCTGCCGAGCAAACCGATTTCGGCGCGTGTCATCAACACGAGAGTCCATTTGCTGTTGGGGTCGGACAGCGGAGTGTAGGTGCGGGCCTTGAATTTGAGTTTCCAGTACTCAATCCACTTATACATTTCTTGGGTGGCGGCAGTCGCTTTCGCAGTTTGGTTTGCGGTGGACATCGCGTTGGTTCCGATGCCGCTATCTTTGTAGAGCTGTTCCCAGTTCTTGTTGCGGAACAACGATACCGGCGGCGTGATGTTCAGGTCGAGCGAGAAGTTGGATCCAGTACGTGTGTAGATAGGGTTGTCGATACTGTTGCGCGCCAGCGACAAGCCGAGCACGAATGCGTTCGATGTGCCGTTGCGCATATAGTAGAGGTAGTCCCAGTTTTTCAGCTTATACCAGTTGAAGCCCAGCGAGGCTGTGAATGTGAAGTAGTTGTCGGGCCAGTTCAGACGCTTTCCGAAGCCCACCGTGATACCTGCCATCTGGAGGTATTTGTCGGGGTCGTATGCGTTCTGATATTGCTGCTGGTAGTAGTCGCTGTAGCTTGAGCCGTAGTAGCTTCCGTACATGCTGCTTGTGCCGAAACCGTATGGTCTGGCGTAGCTGTTGCGATCGTAGAAGTTTGAGTTGACACCTGTCTGACGTGAGTAGTAGCCCGAAACGGAGAGCGAGTTCGGTCGCTTGCCTCCGAACCACGGGTCGAGGAACGACAGGCTGTATGCCTGATAGTATTTCGCATTGGTTTGTGCGCTGATTGTGAACGTCTGACCTTCGCCCTGCGGAATGATGCCTTTGTAGGAGCTTGGCTTGAGCAGGTTCTTTATTGAGAAGTTGGTGAATTTGAGCGACACCTTGCCGATGATACCCGTCTGTCCCCAACCTGCCGAAAGCTCGATTTGGTCGTTGTTTTTCGACTGAAGGTTGAAAATCAGGTCAACCGTACCGTTGTCGGGGTTAGGCTCCGGCTTGATGTCCATGTTCTCCGGGTCGAAGTGTCCGGTCTGGGCAATCTCGCGGGCGGAGCGCATAAGGTCTTCCTTAGAGAAGAGTTCGCCAGGGCGCACACGCAGCTCGCGGCGTATCACCTTCTCATACAGGCGGTCGTTGCCGTTGATCACGATGTTGTTGATGCGAGCCTGCGGACCCTCGATCACCCTCATCTCGAGCGCAACGCTGTCGCCCTCGATTTTCGACTCGATAGGCACGAGCTGGAAGAAGAGGTATCCGTTGTTCATATACAGATTGGCAACGGCGTCGTCGTCCTCAAGGGTGCGCTTGTTGAGCAGTTTCTGGTTGTACACATCGCCGGCTTTCATTCCGAGGATTGCGTCGAGAGTCGACGACGGGTAGATGGTGTTGCCCGCCCACGAAATGTTGGAGATATAGTATTTCTGACCCTCCTCGATGTCGATATGCACGTCGACAAGGTTGTCTTTGTAAGCCGACACGCTGTCGCTCAGGATTTTGGCGTCGCGGTAGCCAAGCTCGTTGTATTTCTGGATGATGAGTCCGAGGTCGGTTTCGTAGTCCTTTTCCACGAATTTTTTCTGGCGGAAAAGATTCAAGAGTTTCGACTTCTCGTTGGTTTTCTTCATTGTGCGTTGGATTTTGTTGTCCGACAGCACGTCATTGCCGTTGATATATATTTTGTGGACTTTCACCTTTTCGTTTTTGTCGATGTTGATGTCCACAATCATCTCGTTCTCCTTGCTGAGGTCGGGCGACTGCGTGATGTCGACATCCACGTTTCCGAAGCCTTTCTGCTTGAAGTAGGCGGAAATGATTTCTTTTGCGCGTTGCACGATGTTCTGCGTGATTTGGTTGCCTGGATTCAGGTTCAGCCGTTGCTGCAGCTCCTCGCGCTCGCTTTTCTTCACGCCGTTGTAGTTGATTTGCGAGATGCGCGGTTGCTGGCGCAGGTCGAACAACAGCCAAGCCTTGTCGCCGCACACTTTTTCTACTTTTATCTGGATTTTAGAGAACAGACCCTGTCGCCAGAATCGCTTTGCGGCGCTTGTGATGGCGTCGCCTGGGATTTCCACAACGTCGCCCACCGACAGACCGGAGTATCCTATGACGATATAGTCCTCATAGTTCTGGAGTCCGCTGACCCGGATTCCCGCGATTTCATATTTTTTCGGCATTCCGGTGAAAAACATCGGAGGATTGTAGATTGTGTCTGTAGGCTCCGCGGCTTTGACCTCAGGTATCATCACTGTGGCCAACAGCGCCGAGGCTATAAGGAGTTTGGATCTCATATCTTTGAAAAGTAGTTTCATCTATATCGTAGTATAATCTATTTTTGTTCGTTCACTTGTTCGCTTGTCTTTCCGAATCGCCGTTCGCGGCTCTGGTAGCGCAGGATTGCATCGCAGAAGTCCTCTTTCGTATAGTCGGGCCAGAATGTGTCGGTGAAAATCAGCTCGGAGTATGCAATCTGCCACAGCAGGTAGTTGCTCACACGGCAGTCGCCGCCGGTGCGTATCATCAGGTCGGGGTCGGGGATGCCTGCCGTTGCCAGATGGCTGCTTATTGTAGCCTCGTCGATGCTGTCGGCGTCAATCTTGCCTTCTGCCGCCTCTGCCGCAATGCGCTTCACGGCGTCGGTGATTTCCCACCGCGACGAGTAGCTGATGGCGAGCACCATCCACATTCCCGTGCAGCTGGCTGTCGTTTCCTCACACCGGCGCAGCCGGTCGAGAGCATAGTCGGGCACGGTTTTCGTGTCGCCGATAATCTTCAGGCGCACGTTGTTGCGCACGAGGTCGGGAGTTTCCCGCTCGATTGCAATCGAAATAAGGTGCATCAGCGCGTCTACTTCCTCTTGCGGACGGTTCCAGTTCTCGGTAGAGAACGTGTAGAGCGTGAGGTATTTCACACCCAGGTCGGACGCTATTTCCGTGATGCGGCGCACGGCGTTTACCCCCTCCACATGTCCCATCGACCTGTCGAGGCCGCGCGTTTTTGCCCAACGCCCGTTGCCGTCCATGATTACGGCCACGTGTGCAGGCAGCGGCTTTTGCCCTATTTCTTGTATTTTGCTTTCTAACGACATTCTGTAAAATCATTTATTTGACATAGTGGCAAATCTTGCAGATTTCTCCGAACTCATACGAGATGCTGAGCATCAGAGTGGGACACCAGTCATTGTTTTTTAAAACACCGCTCTCCACGCCGTACAGGTCTTTCAGCCCGTCCACGCCGTCGCCGAGCATCATCCTTGCCCGCATCTCGAGGGCGAGGTTGAGGCGTCGGTTGATTTTATATTTTGCGCCGAAACTGATAGGTATGTTCGGCACGAAATTCTTGCTTGTCGAGTAAGTAGCCCCCAGTCCCAACGACAGGTATGGGGATATGCGCTTCAGCTTCCGGTAGTCGTCGTTCATTCCGAAGTTCAGAAAGTTGAATTCGAAAGCCACGCCGAGGTCGAAATACGTGTGGCTGAACTCATAATGCGCGTTGTCGGGAAACTTGTTGGCGAAATCGTCGGAGTTTCCGCTGATGCTTGCCACCGTAAAGTCGGCTTTCACGGCGAAGCGCTTGTTGATGAGATACCTGAACAGTGCGTTCCCGGCAAAACCGGGATGCTTGAGCACGTTGCTTTGGTTCACGTCGCCAAGATAGCCGCTGATGCCGCCTCCGATGCCCGCCTCATAGCGGTATTCCTGGGCAGTCACCGAAACGGAAATGAGCAACGCTGCCAGCAGCGTTGCTATCCGTAGCGTGTATGTCTTGACGATGCTCATTCTAAACTATCGGTTTGAATGTCAGACGGTTCACGACGCCTTTCCATATGCTGTTCTGCACCATGCCGTTGTTTCCGTATCCGCCGAACACATAGATATACGGGCAGTCCCATTTTGTCACGGGTTTGGCTGTGCGTGTCGCTGCCGGGCTGTCGATGGTGAGCCACACCGGCAGGCTTCGCGGATTGATTGCCTGCCATACCGATGCCGCGCGGGTAGCAGCTTCAAGTGTGCTTGTCGACACGAACGCCTGCGCTCCGTAGAAGTCGGGCATATAGTCGGGCAGTTGCAGCAGGTCGTCGCCGAGCTTCCAGTCCAGACCATTGTTGTATGAGATGTATACCTTCTTGCTGATCACGCCGTTTGCCGTGCGTCCGCCGATGGCGAGTAGCACGGGATATTTGTCGTAGTCACCGCTTGCGACGCGTTGGAAATAGTAGTAAGGCACGAGGGTGATGCCTGTAAGCTTCGGCAGCTGTCTGTTGCCTGTCGAAGCCCAGTTCTTGCCGTCGTATCCCCAAGTGGCTCCGGTGTAGTTTCCGTCGGCCATCTCGCCGCCAACCATGAAGAGCATCTCCGACGTTCCCCAGTCGCTGTTGTATTTAAACGCCTGTGAGAATCCTTTTATAGGAAATTCCTTAGGCGCGGCGGTTTTTGTCTCAGTGCCGTTGTCGGTCAGAGCGACGGTGAAATATCCGGATTCGCTTGCTGCAACAGCGAGAAGCGTGTCGCCGTAGCCGGCAATCAGCGAGGAGTATTTGTTGCCGGTGGCGGTCCAGTTGATGCCGCCGTCGGTCGATTTGTGCAGATTTCCGTTGGCATCGAGCACAAACAGCGCCTTGTCGGTAGCCGTGAGGCTGTTTACGTCGGGCTTGAAGGTGAATGCCACGGTTTGCTTGTTCCAGTTGTTTGTGGCGATGTCGGTTGTCGACGACATCGTGTAATTTCCGTTTTCAGCCACGAGGCAGTATGTGGTGCCGCCGCATGCCACGGCTTTTGCCGTTTCGGGGTCGGTAAGCGCGCCCGGCAGGTTGCGTCGCGACATCTTGTTCCAATAAAGCGAGTCGCTCTCCAGATTGTGCACGTTCACTTGCAGCAGATACTGCTTTGTCGAAATGCCGTCGGCGGCTTTCACAGTCAGCGTTACGCGTCCGGTGAAGTCGATGCTGTCGGTCGCCGATGCGTTGTAGGTGTAGGTGGTGTCCTTCATCGTTGTGGCTCCAGTGATGGAGATTTCGCCCACCGATGTGCTTGAAGCCAGCGAGATGCTCGCCACGAGGCGTGTGATGTCGGTGCCTTTCGGCAGCGAGTCGGGATTGTATATCAAACGACGGTTCACGTCGATGGTGAAAGGAATCGAGTCGAGCAACGTCATTACAGAGTCGTTCTTCTGCAGTCTGAAGTTAGAAACCAGAGTGTTGGCAGAAACGACTGTTGGCTCATTGTCGCCGTTGCCTGATGAATTGCATGATGCCGAAACAATCAGCGTCAACGCTGTCAGGATGGCATATATCGGAATTAATTTTCTCATCTATGTAACTTTATTTAAAGTGCAAATTTATAACTATTTTGTCAATGACTGTATAGAAAATGTGTTAAACAGTCAAACAAAACCAAAAAACTTATCGTATAATGTTGAATATTAAACGATTCTCGATGCGTTGCACTTTCATGCGCCCTTGGGGCATAGAGGCTGATTCAACTCCGCCTCCTAAAATTGCGTCGGAGCGTTCCACTCTCGCTTCGTCCCAGATGCCGCTGTCGAGAAACGCGCGGTGGAGCGACGGGCCGCCTTCAACGAGCAGCGACGTGACACCGCGGCGGTAGAGGTCGGCGAGTGTGTCGGCAATCGACTCCGGCAGACACGCCTCTTCCACGCCCTCGCCGGTGTTTGGCAGTGTGTGTCCGCTTGAAGAGTAGAGGAGGGTGCGGTTGCCGTCGCTGAAAATCTGTCGGTCGGCGAGGTCGGAGCAGCTGTTGTGGCTCATCACCACGCGCAGCGGTTTCCGTCCTGTCCACAGGCGAGGCAGCAGCGACGGGTTGTCGCGGCGCACGGTGTTGGCTCCCACCATTATGGCGTCATATCCAGTGCGCTCGCGGTGCATCAGCGTCATTGTCGTTGGCGATGAAATCACGGCTTTTTCCTGGCTGCCGTCGCTGTCGACGAAGCGGTCGGCCGACTCTGCCCATTTCAGCGTCACATAAGGGCGGTGGTGAGTGTGGGCGGTCATGAATTTGCGGTTGATCCATTGGCATTGGCGTTCAAGCACTCCGGTGGTCACGTCCACTCCGGCTTCGCGCAGCATTTTGATGCCGCGTCCGCTCACTTCCTTGAACGGGTCGAGGCAGCCAACAACGACGCGGGGAATGCCGGTGTCGATGATCAGTTTGCTGCAAGGTGGAGTCTTTCCGTAGTGCGAGCAAGGCTCAAGCGTGACGTAGATGGTGCTTTGCCGCAGCAGCCGTCTGTCGGCCTCGGCGACAGAGGCGATTGCGTTGACCTCGGCGTGCGCGTGGCCCCATTGGCGGTGGAAACCTTCGCCGATGATGCGTCCGTCAGCCACCACCACGGCGCCCACCATCGGGTTGGGCGACACGCGTCCGAATCCGTTTTTTGCCAGCTGAAGCGCGCGGCTCATATATGTTTCGTCAATATTCATAAGAATTTAATACCTTTGTACAAGTGAAAAAATCGATTGTAGACATGCACGACCAAGTTTTAAGTCAGACTATAGCAAATATTCGCCATCGCCTTTCCGACAAATATGCGAAAGGGGAGATCGACGCCTTTGTCAGAATCATATTCCGTCAACTGATGCGCTACGAGCCTGTCGACATTTTGCTCCACAAAGATAGTGTTTTGTCGGGGTTTATCGTTGGAAAAATTGATAAAGTAGTGGATGAACTGCTGAAAAATCGACCAATTCAGTATGTTTTCGGACAAACGTATTTCTGTGGACATACATTTAAGGTGGATGAGTCAACGCTTATTCCGCGTCCGGAAACCGAGGAACTCGTTGACTGGATTGTTGATGACAACAAGAAAACCGACCTGCGGGTGCTTGACTGCGGCACTGGAAGCGGATGCATAGCCGTGTCGCTTGCGCTGGCATTGAAGTTTGCCGTGGTCGACGCCATCGACATCTCCGACGGCGCGCTAAGCGTGGCGCGTTCCAATGCCGAGGCGCTGAAGGCTGATGTGGCGTTTGCAAAGCGCGACATCCTTACGCTCTCGGGCGATGCGTGCCGCTACGACATCATTGTGAGCAATCCGCCGTATATCGCCGACTCCGAGAGAAAGGCGATGGAGCCTAATGTGCTCGACTATGAGCCTGCCACGGCGCTGTTTGTGCCTGATGCCGACCCGTTGCGCTTCTATCGCGCCATTGCCCGCTACGGACTTGGGGCTTTGCGGCAGAACGGACGGCTATATTTTGAAATCAACAGCCGTTTTTCGGCAGAGATGCGTCAGATGCTTGAAGCGATGGGATATACGGATGTGGAGGTGCGTCCCGACATCAGCCGTCGCCCGCGTTTTGTGCGTGCCGTGAAAGGAGGCGACCGATGGTGAAGCGGCAGCTGACCTACGAGTCGGCTCTCGCCAGGGCTGCGTCGCTCTGCTCGCGTGGTGAGCATGCTGAGGCGGAGATGCGTCGCAAACTGCGTCAGTGGGGCGCGGAGACGGGCGATGCCGACAGGGTGGTGGAATGGCTTGTCGACAACGGGTTTGTCGACAACAGCCGCTATGCCCATGCGTTTGTCTACGACAAGTCGCGCTTCGACCTTTGGGGACGGGTGAAGATACGCCACCAGTTGCGGCTCAACGGTGTGGCTGGTGATGTGGTTGAGGAGGCGATGGCTGAAATCGATGAGGATGAGTATGTGGCGAATTTACGCACGCTGCTTGCGGCGAAAAGTCGCACTCTGACGGTTGCCGACCCTTACAAGCGCAAGGCGTCGCTGATGCGCTATGGCGCG
>ENA-USZI01000583-USZI01000583.1-human-gut-metagenome-genome-assembly--contig:-NODE-583-length-26704-cov-4.729485_pt1 | contig 26704 bp, 19 predicted proteins | sample MGYA00250042_ERZ773532 | MGnify/ENA primary metagenome ERZ773532 (study PRJEB29103, sample SAMN06112036) | human gut metagenome | biome: human gut; feature: ankylosing spondylitis patient; material... | reverse complement strand
CAAGCCAAAATTCCATTGCCGCAGGCAATCTGGAATGAATTTTGGCTACGTTACTGTGAACGGAGTGAACAGTAACGCAATTTTTGCTGGTTCTCAGAAGACATTTTTGGAAAGATTCCAGTACAGATATCTATAATTTTCTGCACACAGAAAACGGAAAGACAGAAATTTATAGATTTTGGACAGAATATTTTATGGGCATTATGTGAATGGAATGCTATGATAAATACACTTAAATATACAAAGTGAACAAAAAAGGAGGAAACAAGAAATGAAAAAAAGAATGTACAAGATTATGGCACTTGCCATGACAGCAGCTATGGTGGTACCGATGGCAGCGCAGACAACTGCATTTGCAGCTGACGACAAAGAAATTACTTACTGGAATATCGCGGTAGAGAGCCCGGACAAAGATATTGTTACTGCAGCAGTAGACAAGTTTAACAAAGAAACAGAGTCAGGCTATACTGTAAATTCGGTAGCTATCCAGAACGATACATACAAGGAAAAACTTGTTATCGCGATGAGCTCCGGTGAGTGTCCTGATATGTACTCAAGCTGGTCCGGTGGTCCGATGTATGAATATATTGATTCCGGATTTGCTCAGCCGATTGATGATCTTCTTGATCAGTCCGATATTAAAGATAAACTTCTGGATGCAGCTATTGAACAGGGAAGCTACAAAGGACATGTATATGCAGTCCCATATCTGAATGTTATTCTGGCAGGTATCTTCTACAACAAAGATATGTTTAAACAGTACGGACTTGAAGAACCGAAGACATTAGCTGATCTGGAAAATATCTGTGCAACATTAAAAGAAAACGGAATTACACCTTTTGCACTTGCTAATGGTTCCAAATGGACAGGTTCCATGTACTTCATGTCTCTGGCAGCACGTTATGGCGGACTGGAACCATTCCAGAATGCAGTTGCAGGAACCGGTAAATTCACAGATGACTGCTTCATCAAAGCAGGTGAGAAGATTCAGGAGTGGGTTAACAACGGATACTTCCCGGATGGCGTAAACTCCTTAAGCGAAGATGACGGACAGGCAAAACAGTTAATGTATCAGGAGACAGCAGGTATGCTTCTCTGTGGCTCATGGTATACAGGAACATTCCAGACTGACAGTGAGGAATTCTATCAGAAGATCGGCTGGTTCCCATTCCCTGCAATTGATGATTCCGATGCTGATCCTACAATCCAGATCGGTACTGTAGGTGATCAGTTCATTTCCTTCAACTGTGAAGGTGATAAACTTGCAGCAGCATTTGAATGTGCAGCAGATCATTTATCTGATGAAGTTGCAGACATTACATACTCTAACAACAAGATTGTTCCTGTAAAAGATGCAGGAGACCACATCAAAGACCCTGTTGTAAAGGAAATTTTTGATGCAGCTCAGGAAGCATCTTCTATCCAGTTGTGGTATGACCAGTATCTGCCAACATCTGTTGCAACTGCACATCTTGATGGCTTACAGGAAGTATTTGGTCTGACAAAGACTCCTCAGGAAGCACAGGAAGAAATGCAGAAAGCAATGGACGAATATTTAAGTACCAAATCTGATTCCGGCGCAGCAGATGATACTGCAGAAGAAGCTACAGATGATGCAGCTACAGATGATGCAGCAGCAGATGATGCTGAATAATCTTTAAAGGAAAGCAGGCATTCATTCTGACCTGAGTAAGGGTAGAAAAGAAGGGTTCTGCACATGCTGAAAGTGCAGAACCCTTTATCTTGAAAAACAATATGTGAGTACACAGAGCGTGCTTGAAAAATCATTTCAATGTCAAATTACATATCAGACGGCATGTCAGAAAATATATAAAAACCATCTCAGAAATATATCTCTAACATATTCCGAAAGCATTTTTCAAACATACTCTGGCATACGTTAGGTCAGATGATCAAATCTCAGAAAGTATTAAAAAGGAGGCACCAAAATGAATGAAAAAGGGATATCTCTGGTTCAGTTAAGACAGAGAAAAACACGTCAGACAGCAGCACTTTTTCTGGCACCTGTTATCATTTTATTAGTAGTATTTATCGCGTATCCGATTATTGATACATTTATTACAAGCGGATACCAGTGGAATGGTATTTCCGCAGACAAGAAGATGGTAGGACTTGCAAACTGGGCAAAACTGATCAAAGATACAAAATTCTGGATAGCATTTAAGAACAACGTTATTATCATGATCTTATCTATCATTATCCAGATTCCGTTAGGACTTGCAATGGCAACATTCCTTGACTTTGGCGGTAAGAAACTTACAATTTTCAAGGTTATCTGGTTTATTCCAATGCTTATGTCTTCTGTTGCAATTGGTTTCCTTTTCACATACGCACTTGCAACAAACGGAGGTATTGTCAGCACAATTTCCGGATGGTTCGGAGGGGGCAACATTGACCTTCTTGGTAATCCAAAATTAGCATTGCTCACAGTTATTCTTATCATTGCATGGCAGTTTACACCATTCTACATGGTTTACTTTATGGCTGGTTATACAAACATCCCATATGATGTATTTGAAGCAGCAAGAATTGATGGTGCTACAAGAGGACAGTATTTCTGGAAGATTGCACTTCCACTTCTTATTCCGTCAATTAAGAGTGCAGCTATCCTTTCAATGGTTGGATCTCTGAAATACTTCGATCTGATCTATGTTATGACAGGTGGCGGTCCTGGTACTGCTACAGAGCTGATGGCAACCTATATGTACAAAGAATCATTCAAGAACTTTAACATGGGTTATGGCTCAGCCATTGCAGGAGGTATGTTTATCCTGATTACAATGGTATCTATGATTACTATGAAACTTATAAACGGAAAACAGGAGGATTAAGGGATGGACAGCTATAAGAAAAGTAGAAGAAAAAGCATCATAGCCTGGATCATTGCTTTTGTTCTTGCTATCGGTGCAGCAATTGTATCATTTACACCTTTTATATTCATGGTGCTGAACTCATTCAAAGAGAAATTTGAGATGCTTACCAAGGGTGTATTCCAGCTTCCTGATCAACTGAACTGGTCCAATTACACTGAGGTACTTACAGGAGGGTTTGCAAATTACTTCAAGAACAGTGTGATCGTTCTTGCAATTTCCCTGATCCTGCTGCTGTTTATTTCAGCATGCGCTTCTTATCCTCTGGCAAGATTTAAGTTTAAAATGGCACAGCCGATTTATGCGATTATTGTAGCCTGTATGTCTATTCCTGTACATATTACATTGATCCCTGTATTCAAAATGTCAAAGTCAACAGGACTTTATGATACAATCTGGTCACTGATCGGACCGTATGTCGCATTCGCAGTTCCGATTTCCGTATTTATCCTGACCAGCTTTATGAAAGAGATTCCGAGAGAAATCGAAGAATCTGCTGAAATTGACGGATGTGGAAAGATTCAGATGTTCTTCTCCATGATCCTGCCGCTTTCCAAACCCGGAATGGCGACACTGGCAATTTACAATGGTGTAAATATGTGGAATGAATTCTCATTTGTAAATACACTGACACAGTCTGCCCAGAATCGTACCCTGCCGTTGGCAATCTGGGAATTTCAGGGACAGTATTCTATGAATACACCAATGATCATGGCGGTTCTTACATTAACACTTTTACCAATGGTTATCATGTTTATTATTTTCCAGGATAAACTGGTAAAAGGTATGACTGCAGGTGCTGTAAAGGGTTGATTCTTTCTGCGAAATCTGTTGTATCCATTTACCATTGAACATGGTATGATATTGGGGAGGTAAAATCCCCCCCTGATCATGTGGGTATATGTGAAATTATGTGACAGATGAGGAAAGACAACATGAACAAATGGAAAACAAAATTCAGCTACTGGAAATTTGATAAAAAAATACTTTTACTTGTGACCGTCAGTATTCTTATTGTAACGCTGACGGTTGCAGGTGTTTCTCTGACTTTTTCTATAGCATCGATGAAAGAGCAGTCTGTAGAACTTCTGCAGATGCAGAATAATACAGTTGCGGAATCTTTTAAGGGATCAATGGATTCATATAAAGAAATCGTATTGGGTACGATCATGGATGATTCTGTGCAGAATTACTGCAGGCAGGTGCAGAAAAATGAGCTGAAGACAGCAGACATTGATGCAGTTTACAGCAAGCTGGAGAATCTGAATAATATGTATGAGAGTCTGAACTTTGCTGCCATTGTCAGTTCGGATTATAAGAGTTACTACTACAGAGGAAAGGGTTCTTTATCAGTTACGCAGTTTGAAGAAGTGTATCCCCAGGCATATGAGAGAAGCAAATATGCGCAGAAAGGAACGCTGAAAGTTGCCTATAATAACGATTATTATAAAGGGAACAGATATACATTGAGTCTGTATTATCCATTATATGATACCAGAAAAGTATCTGATGCAAGAGGGCTTCTGTGCATGAATTTCGATGATCCGGCAGTACAGAGGATGCTGGCTGTAGGAGATTCTTCAGCAGAAACAAGAGTAGTTGACACAGGTGGAATAATACTGCTTTCGAATGATAAAGAGGAGACAGGCCGTTACGTAAATTACATAGATGAGATGGAAAAAGGGATACAGATATTTACAAAGAATGGGAATATGTATGTATGCCAGAAGATTAAGAACTGGAATTATTATGTAGTCAGTTCGATTTCTTTTTATAAACTGATGGAATCAGGATTCCATATAATGGTTGTTGTGATTCTGGTTCTGATTATAGTGCTGATCATAGTAAGCATTATTATAAGAGCACTGGTCAGGAAAATGTATCAGCCCCTTAATAAGGTAGTATCTAAGATGGATTATGTTGCGACAGGTTCCCTGAGAACAAGGATCAATGTTGACAATATGGGCGAGGATTTTGCCAAGCTTGCAATTGGTTTTAACTCTATGATGGATGAAATCGAGGTGTTGATGGAACAGGTAAAACTGGAACAGCATCAGCTGGAGCAGATTCGTTTTAATGCCCTTCAGTCGCAGATTCAGCCGCATTTTCTTTATAATACACTGGAATGTATCCACTGGCAGGCGATTGCCGAAGGAAATAAAGAGATTTCCACAATGGTAAAGGCACTGGCGAAATATTACAGGATCTGTCTCAGCAAAGGACATGACGTGATCACGATCAGAGAAGAAGTAGAGCATATAAGGAATTATATGATTATCCAGAACATGAGATACGACAACATTATCGGAAGTGAGATTGTTGTAGAATCTCAGGTGGAAGAAAGCCTGATACCGAAGCTGACCCTGCAGCCACTGGTAGAGAATTCCATTTATCATGGAATGAAAGTAAAAGAGGGAAAAACAGGTACACTTTATCTTGCAGCATATAAAAATGAGGATGAAGTTATCATAAAGGTATCAGATACAGGCACAGGAATGAGTCAGGAACAGATAGATGAAATGAATGAACAGCTCTCCAGATACGAGGATTCCTTTGGATATGGAGTGCGAAACGTAAACAAGAGGATTGAACTTCTTTTTGGGGAGGGATATGGTCTTAATTACCAGAAGAATGATTCGGGTGGAGTAACTGTCGTGATCCATCTGCCATATCAGACAGAAATCAAAAAGAACACAGCAGGAGGCGAGCGGACGTGTGTATAGAGTACTGATTGTTGATGACGAAAAGATGATACGCATGGGTATGAAAAATGCCATAGACTGGAAGAAACTGGGAGTAGATGACGTATTTACTGCTGCGTCAGGAAACGAGGCTTTGAAGATTCTTAAAGAAGAAGGTCCTGAAATTATGGTTACAGATATCCAGATGACAGAAATGACAGGACTGGAACTGATTAAAGCGGCCAGAGAATCAGTACCTGAACTGCGTGTGATCGTGCTTACAGGCTTTGATAATTTTGAGTATGCAAGAGAGAGCCTGCGGCTTCAGGTGCAGGATTTCTTCCTGAAACCGATTGATGAAGATGATCTTTTCAATGCGATAGAAAAGCAGATAAAAGAACTGAAAGAGCAGGAAAACAAAGAGCAGAATCAGGCCAGAGTGTGGCGCTCTCAAGGCTCTGTAGTGCAGATGAGACTGGAGCAGTGCATGAGGAATTTGGTGCATACAAAAGCAGATAAAGAGATGCAGTTGTATATTCTCCAGAAAGATTTTCAGTTTGATATTAAGCAGAAAATGAGCCTGATTCTTCTGGAACAGGGAATGTATACAGAACAGCAGAATGACGGGAAATTCCGTGCAATGACTGTTAAAAATGTCTGCATGAGCATGGTGGATTCCCAAAACAGAGGAATCACATTTGTAGATGATGACGGTACGATTGCGATTGTCTGTTTTGAAAAGGATGATGACGACAGCGTTCTGGAACAGATTGAAGAATTGTCGGATGTACTGAAGGATGAATTTGAATATAAACCAAAGATTACGGTTGGAAGTGCTGTGCAAGGATTTGAAAATCTGGCAATTTCCTACAATGATGCCAGATATCTTCTGGAACATGAAAAAAAGAATATTCAGGACATTATACAGACGATGGGGGCTCAGAACAAGAAGAAAATCTTCTGGGAAACCTATGCAGAACTGCGAAATATCATGATTTCCAATATAGGAACTCCAGATTATGTACTAAAGGCATTTAATACCTTTACTAAGGCAACGGAATCCTATAATCTTTCTCCTTCTGCTGTGCGCAGATGTTGTTTCGAGATTGCCTCCTCTTTGATTTTTTCCTACATGGAAGAATCGTGTGAGGTGGAAGAAGGAAAGTTGGATGCACTCTCCAAGAGTCTGTCATCAGCAGGAAAAGAAGAGGCCTGTGAGATTACGAGAATGTTTATTGAGCAGCTTATTGAAAATGATGAAGAGGATGTACATTATACCATTTCCAATGCCAGACACTATATAGATGAGCATCTTGCAGAGGATATTTCGGTTTCCAGCATTGCGGAAAGTCTCTATATCACACCGAATTATTTCTCCAGATTATTTAAGCGGATTACAGGTGAAGGATGTAATGAATACATTGTCAGAAAGAGGATTGAGAAGGCGAAGAGCCTTCTGGAAACTACCAGCATCAAGACTGGAAAGATTGCTATGATGGTAGGATACAGAGATACGAATTATTTCTCACTGGCATTTAAGAAACATACAGGAAAATCTCCGACGAAATACAGAGAAGAAATGCAGAATACATAATGCAGGAGTAGCGGGCTGCGCTGAGGCTTTGTTAATACCTGCTGAATAATTATCAAATTATATAAACAGGAGGATCTGAAATGAAAGATCACAGAAAAGAAAGAGCAGAAGCAAGAAAAAAAGCAGAAAAACTGGTATCACAGATGACGCTTCTGGAGAAGGCTTCCCAGTTAAAATACGATGCTGCTCCCGTGAAAAGACTGGGTGTTCCGGCATACAATTACTGGAATGAAGCACTGCATGGAGTGGCCAGAGCAGGTGTGGCAACCATGTTCCCACAGGCAATTGCAATGGCTGCAGTATTTGACGATGAAGAGATGAAAAAAGTTGGCGATATCATTGCAACTGAGGGAAGAGCAAAATACAATGCATATTCTGCAAAAGAAGACAGAGATATTTACAAGGGTCTTACTTTCTGGTCCCCCAATGTAAACATTTTCAGAGATCCGAGATGGGGCAGAGGGCATGAAACCTATGGTGAGGATCCATATCTGACGTCCAGACTTGGCGTGAAATTCGTAGAAGGAATCCAGGGTGACGGACCTGTAATGAAAGCGGCAGCATGTGCAAAGCATTATGCAGTGCACAGCGGTCCGGAATCGCTCAGACATGAATTTGATGCACAGGCAAGCATGAAGGATATGTGGGAAACATATCTTCCGGCTTTTGAAGCGCTTGTAACAGAAGCGGATGTTGAGGCTGTAATGGGTGCTTATAACAGGACAAACGGAGAACCCTGCTGTGCACATAAATATCTTATGGAAGATGTCCTGAGAGGAAAATGGAAATTCGAAGGTCATTATACTTCTGACTGCTGGGCAATCCGTGACTTTCATGAACATCACATGGTAACTTCCACACCAAGACAGTCCGCTGCTATGGCATTAAATGCAGGCTGTGACCTGAACTGTGGAAATACCTATCTTCATATGATGGGAGCTTATCAGGATGGACTGGTAACAGAAGAAAAAATTACAGAATCCGCAGTAAGACTGCTGACAACCAGATATCTGCTGGGCCTGTTTGACGGAAGTGAATATGATAAGATACCGTATAGTGTGGTAGAGTGCAAAGAGCACATTGATGAAGCTCTTAAGATGGCAAGAAAGAGCTGCGTACTTCTGAAGAATGATGGAGTTCTTCCGATTGATAAAACAAAAGTAAATACTATTGGTGTCATCGGCCCGAATGCAGACAGCCGTGCAGCTCTTATTGGAAATTATCATGGAACATCTTCAGAATATATTACTGTTCTTGAAGGAATCCGTGAAGAAGCAGGTGACGATGTAAGGATCCTTTACTCTCAGGGATGTGATTTATATAAAGACAAAGTTGAAAATCTGGCATGGGATCAGGACAGAATTTCTGAGGCAGTAATTACAGCTGAAAACAGCGATGTAGTCATACTCTGCGTAGGTCTTAATGAGACTCTGGAGGGAGAAGAAGGAGATACCGGAAACAGTGATGCATCCGGGGACAAAGTTGATCTTCATCTTCCGAAAGTACAGGAAGAACTGATCGAGAAAGTAACAGCAGTAGGAAAACCTACCATCGTAGTTCTGATGGCAGGAAGTGCGATTGACCTGAATTATGCGCAGGATAACTGTAATGGAATCCTTCTTGTATGGTATCCGGGAGCAAGAGGCGGACGTGCAATAGCAGATCTTCTCTTCGGAAAAGAATCTCCATCAGGAAAACTTCCGATAACCTTCTATAAAGACCTGGAAGGAATGCCGGAATTTACAGATTACTCTATGAAAAACAGAACTTACCGTTATATGGAAAAAGAGGCACTTTATCCATTTGGATACGGACTTACATACAGTGATACCTGCGTAACAGAAGCAGAGGTTGTCGGTGAAGTATCAGCAGAGTCCGATATCATGTTAAAAGCAACTGTTAAGAACAATGGAACAGTAGATACAGATGAAGTTGTTCAGGTGTATATCAAAGACCTTGATTCTCCGCTTGCAGTTCGTAACTACAGTCTCTGCGGATTTAAGAGAGTATCTCTGAAAGCGGGAGAAGAGAAATCTGTAGAATTTACAATTTCTAATAAAGCAATGAATATAGTTGATGAAGATGGAAATCGTTACATCGCAGGAAAACATTTCCGTTTATTTGCAGGAGTATCCCAGCCGGATACAAGAAGTGCAGAACTGACAGGACATAAGCCGGCTGAGGTAGAAATTGCACTTTAATCGAACGGAGTAAGTATTCTGTTTCAATTGCGAAAAGTAACATAAAATAAAAACCATATTATATATGGACAGGAGGAACACAGACATGAAAAACAAAATTAAAAAAATATTACTTCTTGGAATGACAGCCATGTTTACTGCCGGTGCAGCAGGCACAGCAGTTATATCCTGTCCTGTATGGGCAGATGAAGCAGAACAAAACTCTGAGACTGCAGAAGAGCCAAAAGCAGAAGATGTAGCTGTGGAAGAAGAAATTGCTGATCAGACAGATGATAAAACAGAAAATACAGATTTAAAAACTGTAGAACATCCAAGAATGTCTGTCTATTCCATCCGCAGATTCTCCATTGTAAAGGGCGGCGAAGAAGTATTTCAGATCAAACAGGAACCGGCAGATTATAAGATGGATTTCGACTACTGGGAAATTACCAATCCGTATGATGAGATTGCAACAGTAAACACAGAGAATATGTATGAAATGTTTGGAGTGCTGGCTGCTTTTGATCTCAGCAACGGCGTCGATGCAGCAAATACAGATACCGGACTGGATAATACAAAGACATATTTTACAGTAGATTTTGTAAATACAGTTAACGATGACACAGCAAAAGAAACGCAGGATGCAGATGCAACAGCAACGATCCTTATCGGAAATACAGATGAGAATGGTGACTATTATGCATGCGTAAAAGGATACGAAGAGGCTGTTTATCTGCTTTCAAAAGAGTCAGTGAACAGTCTTCTGGAACTGAAACCATTTAATTTGATCCTGAAGATTCCGGCATTGGTAAATATTGATACACTTGACAGTGTGGATATGAGCATTGGAAAGAAAACCTATACCATGAAGCTGGATGGCAGCGATTATAAATTCGGAAAGAAAACTGTAAAGAAGGAGAAATTTACTGAATTGTATCAGGCGCTTCAAAGTATAATGCTTGATTCGGAAGTTGAAGAAACAAAAGATGCAGCAGATAAGGAAGAAGTGCTGACTGTAACATTCCACAGAAACACAGAAGAAGCTCCGGAAGTAACTCTGAAATATTATACATATGATGATACTTATGATAGTCTGGAAATCAATGGAACCGAGAGATTTCTTGTAAAAGCTGAAGATGTGGATGCACTGGTAAAACAGATTAAAAAAGCGTTTTAATCGAATAAATTGTGGAACAGTTATTTGGTTACGGGTAAGTGGAGAAGCGGATGATTTTATCTGATTGATTAAAGAGATATAGATATTGCAAACAGTAAAAACGGATTGCGAAGTTCACGTTGAACGGCAATCCGTTTTTGCGTTATATTTTAAATTTTTTATGGATTTGTTAATTGTAAACAGTGATTATTCTCCCTGATAGTTGAACCAGTCAAAGTCAGCATAATTAGTACTTGGCTGATGGTTGGAACTTGTATACATACCGATGTATGTTCCGGTAAATCCGTTATTTACTACAGAACTTAACAGAGAAGCATCCAGCCCTCTGACAAGCGGGAGCATTTCCTGATCTGTGTATCCGTAATAGAAGTCATAATCAGTAGTATTACCCTGAACACTGAGGTAGAGGCGTTTTACATCTTTGATCTCAGTTTCTGCAAGCAAAGATTTTGTACCATTTTCTGTTTGGTAAGCCTGAAGGAATGGCTTTCCGTCTTTCTGAACTAATACCATAAGATAATGGAAACGGTCATCCTGTACAAGAGCAATTCCGGCCTCTTCATTCTCGTTTGCAGGAGTAAATTCCATAGCTGTTTTTGCCAGGAATACTTTGTGACGCTGTCTGCGTCCTATGAAAGAAGGAAGACAGATTTCGTTCAGAACTTCTTTTCTTGTATACAGACGCAGATATCCGAAGCGGTCTGTCAGAGAATAAATTTGTTTAACTGGCGGATGAATGGTATTCCACTGCATCTGCAGAGTATCACATTCGAAGTTATCAGATTCAGGCATTAATGGATAAATGGTCTTAGGTAAATCCGGAAGACGGTCTTCTGTCTGGACAAGTCCTGTTTTATTGTCAACCATAGGCCATCCGTCTTCGGCCCATATAATCGGAACCATAAAGGTCTCGCGGCCAAGATTATAATGTCCTCCTTCATATGGACGCACAGCCAGAAGGACCATCCACCATTCACCATTCTGAGTTTCTACGATATCAGCATGTCCTGTAACAGAAATCGGGTTCAACAGAGGCATGTGCCTGTGACTAACAATCGGATTTCTCGGGCAGATTTCGTAATCTCCCTGAATTGTACGGCAGCGGGCCATCTGTACACTGTGATTTACGAAAGTACCACCCTCTGCAACAAGGAGATAATACCATCCGTCCTTCTTGTAAATATGCGGAGCCTCAATCCATTTACTGCGTGTTTTTACACCATCCCAGATAATGTAACGAGGTCCCTTGAACTGGAAGGTTTCCGGATCAAGCTCGTTCAGATAGATACCATGATGTCCTTCATAAAGGCAGTCAGGACTGATGTAGTTGCCTACATACCACAGAGAACCGTCATCATCAAAGAAAAGACTGGAGTCGATGCCGTCTGCACCTTTTACAACAATCGGATTACTCCACGGGCCGGCAGGATTTTTTGCTGTAATAATATAATTGTCACGGTCTGCTTCACGTCCTGCAGATACGAAAGTGTTAATGATGTAATAAGTTCCGTTATGATAACGAATACTTGGTGCCCATAATCCTTCAGAAGTTTCGCAGTTTTTATAGTCAAGCTGCTCAGGTCTGTGGATTCCATGACCAACCTGTTCCCAGTGAACCAGATCCTTACTGTGGAAAATCGGCAGTCCCGGATAATAAACGAATGAAGAAGTAACCATATAATAATCATCTCCTACCCGGCAGATAGAAGGGTCAGGATAAAAACCGGGAAGAAGCGGATTGTGATATGTATTTTGAAGCATAAAAAGAACCTCCTTAAAAAAACTATAATCATTTTAACTATAGGGCAAAATTATAAGAAGTAAAATAGAAATAAGTTTCTATCTGATGGAAAAAACAGCACAGTTTTTGTTGTTTAACCGAATCAAGTAAGTCCCCTGCGGAGGTTACAAAAAGCAATAAGCAGTGGGTGGGGACCTTAACCAAATTATACCAAAATTATCCAAATAAAATCATGGATTTTTTTCAGAAAACGTAGTATAGTAACAATAGCTGATAATAAGTTACTGAGAACAGAGTGAACAGTAACGATGATATATCACAGTATATTGAAAACAATAACAGAGAGCAGGTGACAGAATTTGGAAAAAGTGATAATCATAGGTGCCGGACCTGCAGGAATTTCCGCTGCGCTTTATGCAGTTCGTGGAAATCTGGATCCCCTGGTGATCAATAATGGGATCGGTGCTTTGGAAAAAGCAGAGAAAATAGAAAACTATTATGGACTGGAACATCCGCTGTCCGGTCAGGAATTATATGATACAGGAATCGCTCAGGCGAAAGCACTGGGCGTACGAATATTGGATGCACAGGTTCTGGGAGTCGGCGGGTTTGATACTTTTGTGGTAAAAACTACAGAAGGTGAATTCGAGACTCAGAGTCTGATTCTTGCAACAGGAAGTAAGCGCGCTGCACCGAAGATTCCGGGTGTTAAAGAATTTGAGGGAAAAGGTGTCAGCTACTGTGCAATCTGCGATGCTTTCTTTTACAGAGGCAAGGATGTAGCAGTTCTTGGAAACGGTGATTTCGCCATGCATGAAGCAAAGGAATTGTCAAATACTGCTTCTACAGTAACCATTTATACAAACGGTGAAGAACCGGAATTTACACCTGAAGAAAATATCAGTGTAAACACAATGAAGATCCAGTCTGTAGAGGGCGATGATCTGGTATCCGGAATCCGTCTTGAACCTGATGTGCAGGCAGAGGAAATAAAGGCAGAAGCAGGTCAGCAGGTAAATGATTTCTGTCCTGCAGAGGGTGTATTTATTGCAATGGGAACTGCAGGCAGTACTGAGATTGCCCGCCAGATGGGAGCTGAACTTACTGAAAAAGGAAACATTAAAGTTAACGAAAATATGGAAACAACCATCCCAGGACTCTATGCGGCAGGTGACTGTACAGGTGGACTTCTTCAGGTGGCGAAAGCTGTGTATGAGGGAGCACAGGCAGGTATTAATGCAGGGAAGTATGTAAGATCTTTAAAATAAAAAATCTAAAATAAAAATTGAAAATTTAACAGGGTTATAGTGTTGATATTATAAAACCAGAGAACTTACATTGCAAATTTTTATAAAAAATAAGCAAAGGAGATATAAATCATGGCAAAAGAGATTACAACAGCAAATTTTGAAACAGAAGTATTAAAATCTGAGAAACCGGTTCTGATAGATTTCTGGGCAACATGGTGTGGACCATGTATGCGTCAGGGTCCGGTTGTAGAAGAACTGGCAGAAGAGGGATACGCAGTGGGAAAAGTAGATGTAGATCAGAATATGGCACTTGCGCAGCAGTTTCGTGTAGTCAGCATTCCGACACTGATCCTGTTTAAAGACGGTGCGGAAGTGAAACGCTTCGTAGGTCTTACTTCCAAAGAAGAGCTGAAGAGTGCATTGGAAGGCTAAAGATTTATGAAGATTTTATTAGTGGCATGCAATGCAAAATATATTCATTCTAATCTTGCTGTTTATGATCTGCAGGCATATGCATCTGATTACGCAGATCATATTGTATTAAAGGAATATACCATCAACCAGCAGAAAGATGATATCATGCGTGATATTTACCTGGAGTATCCTGATGTGGTATGCGTGTCCTGTTATATCTGGAACCTTTCTTTTGTAAAAGAACTGATGGCAGATCTGATAAAGATTCTTCCGGGCGCCGACTTCTGGGCCGGCGGTCCGGAAGTTTCTTATGATGCGGAGAAATTCCTGACAGAAAACTCAGAATTTAAAGGTGTTATGGTCGGGGAAGGTGAAGAAACATTTAAAGAACTTGCCGGATATTATGTGGAAAAAAATCCGCAGGATCTGAAAAATATGACAGGAATCTGTTACAGAGACGGAGATCAGATCATACATAATGGATGGCGCCAGATCATGGACTTAAGCAGTATTCCGTTCATTTACAAAGATCTGTCTGAGTTTAAGAACAGGATCATTTATTATGAAAGCAGCAGAGGATGTCCTTTCTCCTGCAGTTACTGTCTTTCTTCCATTGATAAGAAACTGCGTTTCAGAGATACAGAGACAGTAAAGAAAGAGTTGCAGTTTTTTATAGACAATAAGGTTCCGCAGGTAAAGTTTGTAGACCGTACCTTTAACTGTAAACATGACCATGCAATGGCAATCTGGAAATACATTAATGAACACGATAACGGTGTAACAAACTTTCATTTCGAGATTTCGGCAGATTTGTTAAGAGAAGAGGAACTGCAGGAAATGTCCACCATGCGCCCAGGTCTGATTCAGCTGGAGATCGGAGTACAGTCAACAAATCCGGACACGATTAAGGCAATTCACAGAACTATGGATTTTGAAAAATTGAAAGGAATTGTTGACAGAATCCATAGCTTTGGAAATATCCATCAGCATCTGGACCTGATTGCAGGACTTCCCTATGAAGATTACGACAGCTTCCGGCATTCCTTTAATGATGTTTATGCACTGAAACCACAGCAGCTTCAGCTGGGCTTTTTGAAGGTGTTAAAGGGTTCCCATATGATGGAGATGTGCAGGGAATATGGTATTGTATACAAAACACAGGAGCCTTATGAGGTACTTTCCACGAAGTGGCTGGATTATGACCATGTTTTGAAGCTGAAAACTGTGGAAAATATGGTGGAAGTGTATTATAATAGTGGACAATTCCAGAATACACTTGAATATCTGGAAAACTTTTTCCAGGATGCTTTCTCGATTTATGAGAGACTGGGCAGCTTTTACATGGAAAAGGGCTATGGTGATGTTTCTCACACAAGAATGAGAAGATATGAGATCCTGCTGGAATTTCTGGAGGATGTGCCGGAGATTTCCATGGATCAGGTAAAAGACCAGATGGTATATGATCTCTATCTGAGAGAAAACTTGAAAAGCCGTCCTGGCTTTGCCAGAGATCAGAAGCCTTTTGAGAGACAGATATGGGACTTCAGAAAACGGGAAAAAGTGGCAAAGAATGCACATGTGGAAGTATTTGCAGATGGAACAGTGCTGCTGTTTAACTATGCAGACCGTGATCCGCTGACTAACAATGCTCATGTGACAGATGTGACGAAAGATGTGTTTGAGAACCTGAACAGAGATTAAAGAGGTGAAGAGAAATGGGAATGTTTAATCCAAAGAACCGTAAAGTGATCACAGCAATTATTGCAATCATTCTGGTACTGGCAATGGTAGTGCCGACAGTTCTGTCTCTGATCGTATAATAAATTTTCGGAGGAAAAGAATGAGACTGGGACAGGCGGCAATGGAGGCTCTGAGGGCAGAAATAACCGGATGCCTGAAACCGGGAGATGAACTGGTGGTGGCATGTCCGGTGGCTCTGAAAGGAACCTCTGTAATAGCAAAAAATAAAAAGGACAAACTGGCAGAGAGATTCTCTGCCGGTTTTATTCAGAATTGCGTTTCACTTTGGGATGCTTATAGAGCCGGCAGTATTGTCTGGAAAATTGCGCAGGAGGCAGATGCCAGCGCATTATATGCTATGGGTGAGGGCGGCTTTTTAAGTGCGCTCTGGAAGATGGCAGAAGCTTCAGAAGTAGGACTGGAAGCAGACTTCCGTAAGGTACCGATTCGTCAGGAGACCATAGAAGTGTGCGAGATTTTTGACCTGAATCCATATAAGCTTCAGGCAGATGGAGCAGTATTGATTGGAATCCGCGGAGGTGAAGCACTGGTACAGAGACTTCGCAATGAGGGATTTGTGGCAGAGGTCATCGGTCAGACTAACAGTGGTAATGACCGGCTTCTCTACAGTGGCGGCAGTGCCCGCTATCTGGAACGTCCGGTAGAGGATGAACTGCAGCAACTTCTCAAAGAGTAACTGCAGGAAACTTAAGAGACAATTTTCTAAGAAAAGACAGACGATTAATAACAAGAGGAATAAAAACAAAATGGCAAAATTAAATATTGTACTTCATGAGCCGGAGATTCCTGCAAACACAGGAAATATCGGCCGTACCTGTGTGGCAACAGGAACCAGACTCCATCTTATCGAGCCTCTGGGATTTTCCTTAAGTGAGAAAGCCTTAAAGAGAGCAGGAATGGATTACTGGAAAGATCTGGATGTAACTACATATCTGGACTTTGAGGACTTTCTGGAGAAGAATCCCGGGGCAAAAATTTACTATGCAACAACAAAAGCACCTCAGACTTATACTGATGTTCATTATGAAGAAGACTGCTACATCATGTTTGGAAAAGAGAGTGCAGGAATCCCGGAGGACATTCTGGTCAATAATCAGGAAACCTGTGTAAGAATTCCTATGATCGGAGATATCCGTTCTCTGAACCTGAGCAATTCCGTAGCAATTGTTCTGTACGAGGCACTGCGCCAGAATAATTTTGACCACATGAATCTGGAAGGACACCTGAGAAACTACGACTGGAAATAATCACAGTAAGCAGACAGGAGGAGTTATATGCCAAATACCACAAAAGCAGCTCTGGAAGAATCCCTGAAACGGCTTCTTCTGAAGAAACCTCTGGACAAGATCACGATAACAGATATTACCACAGACTGTGGAATAAGCCGCATGGCTTTTTATTATCATTTCAAGGATATTTATGATCTGGTTGAATGGTCCTGTGTGGAAGATGGGACAAAAGCCCTTCAGGGCAAAAAGACTTCTGAATCCTGGACAGAAGGGCTGACCCAGATATTTGAGGCAGTGCTGGAAAACAAACCGTTTATTATGAATGTTTACAGAAATGTGGACAGGGAGCGGATAGAAAATTATCTTTTTAAATTAACCTATGATCTGATCGTGGGTGTGGTGGAAGAAAAAAGCAAGGGTCTGAATATCACAGAAGAGGATAAGAAATTTATTGCAGACTTCTATAAATATGGTTTTGTGGGAATCATGCTTGAGTGGATCAGGGAAGGCATGCAAGAAACTATTTAAAATCTGGTAAGAATGATGGATCTGACGCTTCACGATACAGTGACTACATCCATTCATAACTTTCAGAAAAATAATATGGAAAAATAATCATATAAAAATTCTTTACAAAAGCCGCAGGGTGATAAAAAACTTATCATTCGGCGGCTTTTGTAAATTGTAGAATCATATTTTAACTGTTAATATACAGCCATAGCAACAAACAGATAATTCAGACGGATGAAATGCTTATGATATGGGAAACATACAGATAAGAATGTAAAAGTCATGAAGATGTCTTGACGGGAAATGGGTAAAGCAGAGAGAACGAAAAGCATTTAAAATCACAGGGCTGAAAGAACTTCTAAAGAAGAATTGAAGAAAGGTGGATGTGTATTATGAGTAAAAATAAAGGTTTAGGACTTGTATCCGCATTGGCAGTTGGAGCAGGCGTGGCAGCAGTGGCAGTAGGAAAGAAGTATAAAACAGCTGAGACAAAGAAAAAAGAAGATTATGACGCACTTCATAATACAAGTGAATATCGCAATACAGAACGTGGAAAATATGAGAAAAACAGTAAGGGAATTTATTATACAAACGGTAACTATGAAGCATTTGCACGTCCAAGAAAGCCGGAAGGCGTAGATGATAAACATGCTTATATCGTAGGAAGCGGACTGGCTTCTCTTGCAGCAGCCTGTTTCCTTGTACGTGACGGACAGATGCCCGGAAAGAATATCCACATTCTGGAAGCAATGGATATTGCAGGCGGTGCATGTGACGGTATCTTTGATCCGAGCCGCGGATATGTGATGCGTGGCGGACGTGAGATGGAAAACCATTTCGAATGCTTATGGGATCTTTTCAGAAGTATTCCATCCATTGAAACACCTGGTATATCTGTACTTGATGAATATTACTGGCTGAATAAGGAAGACCCCAACTATTCTCTCTGTCGTGCAACAAAAGAGAGAGGCAAGGATGCTCATACAGACGGTAAATTCAATCTGAGCCAGAAGGGCTGCATGGAGATCATGAAGCTGTTCATGACAAAGGATGAAGATCTTTATGACAAGACAATTGAAGATGTATTTGATGAGGAAGTGTTTGATTCCACATTCTGGTTATACTGGAGAACCATGTTTGCGTTTGAGAACTGGCACAGTGCACTGGAAATGAAATTATACTTCCAGAGATTTATCCATCATATTTCAGGACTTCCGGATTTCAGTGCCCTGAAATTCACAAAATATAATCAGTATGAATCCCTGATCCTGCCAATGCAGAAATATCTGGAAGAAGCAGGCGTTGAATTCCGATTCAATACAGAGGTTACAAACGTACTTTTTGAGTTTGAAGGCAATAAGAAGATTGCAAAAGCTATTGAGTGCAAGGTAAATGGTGTTGAGAAGGGAATTGTTCTTACAGAGAATGACCTTGTATTTGTGACAAACGGAAGCTGTACAGAGGGAACCATCTATGGCGATCAGAATCATGCACCGAACGGAGATGCAGAAGTTCGTACAAGTGGATGCTGGAGTCTCTGGAAAAATATCGCAAAACAGGATCCGTCCTTCGGACATCCTGAGAAATTCTGTTCTGATATTGCTAAGACAAATTGGGAGTCAGCAACAGTGACTACTCTGGATGATAAGATCATTCCTTATATTACAGATATCTGCAAACGTGATCCGAGAACAGGCAAGGTTGTTACAGGCGGTATTGTAAGCTGTCAGGATTCCAGCTGGTTATTAAGCTGGACGATCAACAGACAGGGACAGTTCAAGGATCAGGACAAAGACAAGGTTTGTGTATGGGTATATGGTCTGTTTACAGATGTACCTGGTGATTATATCAAGAAGCCTATGAAGGAGTGTACAGGTAAGGAAATCACAGAAGAGTGGCTCTATCATCTTGGCGTTCCGGTTGACCAGATTGAAGACATGGCTGAGAACAGTGCAGTTTGTGTACCGACCATGATGCCTTATATTACAGCATTCTTTATGCCGAGAACAAAGGGTGACAGACCTGATGTTATTCCGGATGGCTGTGTAAACTTCGCATTCTTGGGACAGTTTGCCGATACACCAAGAGATACTGTATTTACTACTGAATATTCCGTAAGAACTGCTATGGAGGCTGTATATGGACTTCTTGGTGTTGACAGAGGTGTGCCGGAAGTATGGGGCAGTGTTTACGATATCAGAGAATTACTGGATAGCAGTGTGAAGCTGATGGATGGTAAATCCCCACTGGAGATCGAACTTCCGGGACCACTGGATATGCTGAAGAAACCGCTTCTGAAAGCTGTTAAGGGAACTGTGGTCGAGAAAGTACTCAGAGATCATGATGTGATCAAAGATTATATGATGTAAATATAGAGATGTAAGTGATATGAAAAGGCTGCAGGAGATATCCGGCAGCCTTTTTGTAAAGCCGTTAAAAGTTGATGGAAAGTTGCGTTGGTAAAGAAAAAACAGGTTGCAAATTAGAAAGACAGATGATAATATATAATGAAATATATAGAAAAGATTGATTGAGACGACAAAAAGTCTGAAAAAATAAGCGAATATGATAATATATTGGAAGCTTTGCTGTAATAATGAATATGTAGCGCAGGAGGGCTTTCAAGGGAGTGAAGGGAGGTTTTTTTATGGAACTTGAGATGTATCGCAGGTATTCGCAGATGGCAAGAGGTATTGAGAAGGCTGAGTTGGTGTTTAAAAATGGGTGTGTGTTCAGTTCTGGTACGGGAGAATTTATTGATGGTGATGTGGCTGTTGCAGATGGAATTGTGATCGGAGTCGGTACATATGAAGGAGAGACAGAGATTGATCTGGAAGGAAAAGTAATCTGTCCGGGATTTATCGACAGTCATCTGCATCTGGAATCTACTCTGGTGACGCCGGGGGAGTTGGTCCGGCAGGCTGCACAGTGTGGAACTACAACATTTATTGTAGATCCTCATGAGTCTGCAAATGTATCCGGTACGGATGGAATTGATTATATTCTGGATCAGACAGAAGATGCACCGGCAAATGTATATGTAATGATGCCTTCCTGTGTTCCGGCGACTCATGTGGATGATAACGGGTGTATTCTTACAGCAGGAAAAATGAAAGGATATCTGGAACATCCGAGGATTCTGGGACTGGGTGAAGTGATGGATGCGCCTTCTGTGATTAACGGAAGTGTTGCCATGCATGAAAAGCTTCAGCTGTTTCAGGACAGAGTGAAGGATGGCCATGCACCGTTTCTGGCACCTGGGGATCTGGCAGCATATGTACTTGGCGGAATTGATACAGATCATGAGTGTGTGGATTATGAGTATGCAATGGCTGAGGCAAGAAATGGAATGCAGGTACTGATACGTGAGGGAAGTGCAGCGAGAAATCTGGATGCTATTGTGAAGGGGATTGTGGAACACCATACAGATACGTCAGGTTTCTGCTTCTGTACTGATGATAAGCATATTGAAGAAATCCGTAAAGAGGGACATATCAATTATAATGTGAAGCGGGCTGTACAGCTTGGACTCCCGGTTGAGAAAGCACTGCAGATGGCAACGATCCAGCCTGCAAGATGCTATGGTTTATACAGACTTGGAATGATTGCACCCGGAAGACAGGCAGATTTTGTTATTCTGGATAATGTGACAGATCTGAATGTTGTAGATGTATATCATTGTGGTAAGAAGATCATTAAAGATGAGAAAGCAGAATTGAAACCATGTCCTCCACATCTGAAAAATACAGTTCATGTATCTGGGTTCAGTGAGGAACGTCTGAAACTGAAATATCCGGGAACAAAGGCAAGAGTGATTCAGATGCTTGAAAAACAGATTGTGACAAAGGATGTTCTGGAAGAGGTTCCATGGATAGAATCGGATGGTGAGAAATATTTTGCTCCGGACGGGGAATATCAGAAGATTGCAGTGATCGAGCGTCATAAGAATACGGGCAAGATGGGAGTGGGCATTATAAAAGGCTATGGAATCCGCGGCGGAGCCATTGCTTCCAGTGTTTCCCATGATTCCCACAATATTATTGTAGTAGGAGATAATGATCGTGATATGGCTGTTGCTGTAAAAGAAATGATACGGACGCAGGGTGGTTATACTCTGGTATGCAACGGAGAGATTTATGGAACCTTACCACTTCCTGTCATGGGACTGATGAGCGATGCCGGCTATGAGAGTGTAAACGAAGCACTTGCAAAAATGATTCCGAAGGCCCATGAGATGGGAGTGAAAGAAGGATTTGATCCGTTTATCACCCTGTCATTTATGGCACTTCCTGTGATTCCTGAAATCAGGATCACACCGAGAGGAATCTATCTCGTAAATGAAGACAGAATGCTGAGAACACCGTTTAGTTAAGGTGGGTGAAATGTCTTAAATGCATTATTTACGAGGATTGCCATAGAACAAAAAAAATACCGTAATAAAAGTAAATGCTATATACTTTTGTTACGGTATTTTTTATAGCAGTCCTCTCAGACACGCTCCAGGTAAGAGGGTTGTTACAGGTATATTTAAGACAATATTTTTCAAGTGAAAGAAATTTATTTCGTTTTCTCCAGAGTAAAGATAAATTCGGTTCCCACACCTTCTGTACTGATCACATTAATATTCTGGTTATGTGCATTGATGATCTCTTTGACTATAGAAAGTCCAAGTCCGGTGCCTTTACGGTCTTTTCCGCGGGATGCATCAATCTTGTAGAAACGATCCCAGATTTTGCCCAGGCTTTCTTTGGGAATGCCGGTTCCGTAATCTTTTACAGAAACGAAGACCTTACCGCTTTTTACAGTTGTTTCAATCTGAACAGAGGAATTATCATTGCTGAATTTAATGGCATTATCAAGAAGGTTGTAAAGAACCTGCTGAATCTGTTCCATATCAGCTCTGACATAAAGTTCATGTCCGGAGAGCAGCAGCTCCAGACGGATCTGGCGGCTGGTGCAGATGCCTTCAAATGTAGCTGCTGTGTTTTTGATGGTATCATTGATATCAAAACGCTGAATGTGCATCATCCGTTTTTTCATATCCAGTTCATTCAGAGTCAGAAGACTGCGGGTGAGTTTTTCAAGACGTTCAGATTCAAAAGCGATGATCTTCAGATACCGTTCCTGCATCTCATAGGGGATGGTACCGTCCAGTATGGCATTGACATATCCCTTGATGGAGGTAAGGGGAGAACGGAAATCATGAGAGACATTTGCAATGAATTTACGCTGATATTCTCCGTTTTTGTTCAGTTCATCGGACATATAATTCAGAGTTTTGGCAAGATATCCCATTTCATCATCAGAAGTAACGTCTATTTTATATGCAAGATTACCTCCTGCATATTCACTGGCACCTTTCATGATCCTGGCCAGGGGCTTACGTATGTAGTGGCTGTAAGCCCAGAGCAGAAGACTGGTGGCTGCATAGCACAGGAGAAAGATTACCTGCATGATAAAAAGAATACTGCTTCGGCTCTGATAAAGGTTTGTCATCGAATAATGGATTGCCACGTAACCTTTGGTTTCCATATCAGAGGTGATCGGGGCAATAACACTCAAATGATCTGTTTTAAAGAAACCATAAAACTTTCCAATCTGATAATAGTTGCTTCCCCATTTGGAAGCATCGAATTCTTCCAGTGGGATTGGATCCCGGACGTCAATATTTTTCTGTGTACTTACAATGATTTCACCGTTACTGTTGATGATCCACAATACAGCATCCTGAAAATCGGAAATTGCACATAAGTGTTCCTGAAGAGTATCTACTGTACTGGAAGAGATATTGCTTTTAACTGCTTCGTTAGATGCAATATTGTGCGCTTCTGTATAGAGTGCGGCACTTAAAGAGTGTTCCAGATGCTTTTCCACCATATAAGAACCGCCGAGGGTTATGAGGAAAAATCCCAAAATCCCGATGAGAATATAAAATCTCAGGAATTTTGTGGAAAGATGATGCTGTTTCATGGATTTTTTACCTCAAATTTATATCCGATTCCCCATACGGTGGCAATGGACCAGTGAGGATTGTCTTTGATCTTTTCACGAAGACGTTTGATATGAACGTCTACAGTACGGGTATCACCGATGTATTCGTAACCCCAGATATGATCCAGAAGCTGCTCGCGGGTAAATACCTGGTTTGGTGATGCTGCAAGGAAATAGAGAAGTTCCAGTTCCTTTGGCGGCATATCAACCTGACGACCCATATATGTGACTGCATAGTTTGTCAGATTAACGGTCAGATCCGGGTAAGTAACACATTTTTCACTGGAAGAAGGCGCTGGCTGTTTAACCTGGAAACGGCGCAGGACAGCACGTACACGGGCAACCAGTTCCTTGGAATCAAAGGGTTTGATCATATAGTCATCTGCACCCAGTTCAAGTCCGAGAACCTTGTCAAAGGTTTCGCCTTTTGCTGAAAGCATAATGATGGGAACATCAGAGGTATGTCGGATTTCACGACATACCTGATAACCGTCAATTCCGGGAAGCATCAGATCCAGAATGATCAGATCCGGGCGGAAGGAGGCAAATTCCCTTAACGCTTCTTCTCCGTCATTTACGATTTTTGTTTCGAAGCATTCTTTGGTAAGATACAGGGCAATAAGCTCTGCGATATTGTTATCATCATCAACAATAAGGATTTTCTGTTTGGAAACCATGGCGGTCCCTCCTATTTCTTAAATTCTACAATAGTAACACCTGCATCTCCTTCGCCGAATTCTCCAAGGCGGAAGGATTCCACATGCTTCTGGCGCTTCAGATAATTGTGTACACCTTTTCTTAGAGCACCGGTTCCTTTACCATGAACAATACGGACAGATTTCAGATGAGCGATATAAGCATCATCCAGATATTTGTCAAGCTCTGCAATTGCTTCATCTACCGTTTTGCCAAGCAGGTTGATCTCTGTGGATACATGGGCTGCTTTTGACATGCGGATTTTACCTGCACCTGTACGCTGCATGGTTGGTGTGGTGATCTCTGCTTCATCGATCAGTTCCAGATCAGAGATGTGAACCTTGGAACGGATGATACCCATCTGAACGAAGAGGAAACCTTTGTTGTCCGGACGGCTGCTGACAGTACCTTTCAGATTCATGCTGAGAACCTTAACTGCATCTCCGAGGGAGATATCTTTGGCTGTGAGTTCCTTCTTCGGTTTCTTTGCAGCAGTTTTCTGAGTCATGCCTTTCTCTGCTTTATTCATATGTTTGCGCAGATTCTGGCGTTCTTTTTCCACAGCAGAGAGATCCACATGGTCTTTCTGGAATTTGTGGAACATCTTCATAGTCTGGTCTGCATATTCCTTGGCTTCGCGGAGAACTGCATGAGCTTCCTCATTGGCCTGACGGATGATGCGGTCTCGCTGCTCGTTCAACTTCTCCTGCTTGGATTCCATTTCGGATTTCAGAGAGGCAATTTCCTGTTTATACTGTTCAATCTCGTGGCGTTCATTTTCAATAGTTATACGGCTGCTTTCCAGGGAACTGAGAACATCTTCGAAAGATTCATCCTGTTCACTGATCTGTTCTTTGGCCTTATCGATGATATAGTCCGGAAGTCCAAGCTTGGAAGAAATGGCGAATGCATTACTTTTCCCGGGAACACCGATCAGCAGGCGGTAGGTCGGGCGGAGCGTTTCCACGTCAAATTCGCAGCAGGCATTTTCTACACCTGAGGTGGAGAGTGCATATACCTTCAGCTCACTGTAATGGGTGGTTGCCATAGTGCGGATTCCCTGTTCATGAAGATGGGAAAGGATCGCAATGGCAAGGGCAGCACCCTCTGTCGGATCTGTACCTGCACCAAGCTCATCGAAAAGGACAAGAGAGTGACGGTTGGCTTTTTTCAGGAAAGAAACCACGTTGGTCATATGTGAGGAGAATGTACTTAATGACTGTTCAATACTCTGTTCATCACCGATATCAGCATAAACTTCTTCAAACAGTGCAAGCTCTGAGCGGTCCAGTGTGGGAATATGAAGACCAGACTGGCCCATGAGAGTGAGAAGTCCGACAGTCTTTAAAGATACAGTTTTACCACCGGTGTTCGGACCGGTGATAACAAGCAAGTCGAAATCATCGCCGAGACGGATATCAATGGGAACAGCTTTCTTCTTATCAATGAGAGGGTGGCGTGCCTGTTTCAGACGGATGCGTCCTTCATCATTGAAGATTGGTTCTGTTGCATTCATATCCATGGCAAGGGATGCTCTGGCAAAAATGACGTCAAGCTGTACCATGATATTAAGATCTGCGCGGATAGAGTCGGTCTGTTCTGCAGTTTGCTGGCTCAGGGTGGAAAGGATCACTTCAATCTCTTTTTGTTCTTCCAGTTCCAGCTCGCGGATGTCATTATTTAGTTTTACGATTGCCATAGGTTCGATAAATAAAGTAGAACCTGTGGAGGACTGATCGTGTACCATACCCGGAACCTGTCCTTTGTATTCTGCCTTGACCGGAATGCAGTAGCGTCCGTTTCTCATGGTAATAACGGAATCCTGCAGATAATTGCGGGCACTTCCGTTTACAAGAGAGGAGAGCTGTGTATGGATCCTGTCTCCGGTAATCTTCATGTTTCTTCGAATCTGGCGGAGGTTGCTGCTTGCATCATCACTGATCTCATCTTCTGAGAGGATGCATCTGCGGATCTCTGTTGTAAGAGGAGTCAGTGGTTCCAGTGCCTCGAACATCCCGTCCAGAGAGTCCGGGAGAGAATCACCGCGCTCACTTCTGGAATAAGCTTTGACACGATTGGTGTTCTCAAGAAGGCTGCAGATGGCAAGAAGTTCACCAATCCCCAGAGAACTTCCGATTTCCAGACGTTTCAGAGAACCACGCACATCTTTGACGCTGCCAAAGGAAATATTTCCTTTCTGGAAAAGACGGGTAAGTGCATCTCTGGTCTGAGTCTGCATATGTCGGATTTCATCAATATCTGTGGATGGCTCCAGCTTCCGGCAGATTTCTTTTCCCATGGAAGAGGAAGCCTTGTCTGTCAGCATATTGATGATTTTATAATATTCAAGTGCTTTATATGCTTTCTGATTCATTGTCTGTTTAAATCTCCTGATAGATATCTTTATAATTTGCTGTCCCTGATATTATAGCATTTTTTGTTATGGAAATGTACTCCGGGATTATAGCAATTCTAAAAAAATAATTGTAACTGTGTAACTGTGGTTACTGTTAATACACCACTATCCCGCGAGGTGTTTTGGCATGAATATGCAAAAATCTCGAGACATACAAGCCAAAATTACATTGC
>ENA-USZI01000580-USZI01000580.1-human-gut-metagenome-genome-assembly--contig:-NODE-580-length-26769-cov-21.159261_pt1 | contig 26769 bp, 24 predicted proteins | sample MGYA00250042_ERZ773532 | MGnify/ENA primary metagenome ERZ773532 (study PRJEB29103, sample SAMN06112036) | human gut metagenome | biome: human gut; feature: ankylosing spondylitis patient; material... | reverse complement strand
GAGAGTAGGTAGCCGCCGTTTTGATTGAAGCCTCCGGACTTGAAGAAGTTCCGGAGGCTTTTTTTTGTATACGCACGCATGAAATGTGGCCTCTACCGTTTTTTCCCCGTGGGTGTGGGTACCTTTCCCACGGAACTGTCCGGAAGGGGCAGGTTTTTATTTAGAATTAGAAAAGGGGTTAAAAAGATTGTATTTCATAATTTCTTTATGATTATCGAATATATTTACCACTTGAACTTGAATAATTTTTAGGTCTGCTTGAACAAAAAAACAATAGAATTGTTTCAATAATATAAACCGAGAATCTTTCGAAACTAGTAGCCAAAATGAAGCTTATCGTCAAAATAGGATTAATAGCCCTGCTTTTAATGTTTAATTATCAGGGAGTCGATGCAGATGTTGTTTCTTCCGCTATTGACAGATATGCTATTACTACAGAACATCAAGATAATATGGCATCTGATCATGGTACATTGGATACCATGTCTTTCACCCACTCTTTACTCACAGGGCAACAGCAGGTATTAGCGAAACTAATGCCCGATGATCTCCGTATCCGCAGAGCAGAGGAACTTCAACAGAACTTCTTAAAAATTCTCATAGGTCGTTTTTCACTACGGGAAGAAATACTGGCAACTGACCGCGCTAAGATCTTTCCGTCTAATCCCATTCATTGTGTGTCTCCGGCATGTCATTATTTCGTGTTCACGCTGAGACGCATTTTGATTTAATTAATCGTTATAAATTTAGTTGTTTCACCTTCTCCGGCGCCCTGCAGAGTGTCGGGGTTGGTATAGAATTGTCATTTTTTTAACTATAACGATTAATTAAAACATATATCATGGAAACTATTCAAAATAAAACTACTAATAAGATTGTAGGTATTAAAAATGCGGGTTGGGTAATTATATGCTGCTTTATCATTGCAGTTTGTATCTATCACTTCATATTGGGGAATCCATCCAACTTTATGAATAATGACCCTAATAACCATCCGTTGCCGGGCAGTTTCCTGGGAACAATTTACAAAGGTGGTGTAGTGGTGCCCATTATCCAGACCCTGTTGCTCACCGTCATAGCGTTGAGCGTTGAGCGTTATTTAGCCATCCGGTCTGCTTTTGGCAGAGGTTCGCTGGTGAAATTCGTCGCTAATATTAAATCTACCCTGGCCGCTGGTGATATGAAAAAGGCACAAGAGCTATGTGATAAACAAGGCGGTTCTGTAGCCAATGTAGTTACTTCGACTTTAAGAAAGTATGCCGACGTGGAAAACGATGCGACACTTTCCAAGGACCAGAAAGTACTGGCCATTCAAAAAGAATTGGAAGAAGCAACTGCACTGGAGCTCCCTATGATGGAGCAGAATCTGCCTGTTATCGGTACAATCACCACATTGGGTACCTTGATGGGACTACTCGGTACGGTAATTGGTATGATCCGTTCATTTGCAGCTTTGTCTGCCGGTGGTGGTACGGACTCCATGGCTTTGTCACAAGGTATTTCCGAGGCGTTGATCAATACGGCATTCGGTATCTTGACAGGTGCATTGGCGGTTATTTCTTATAACTACTACACTAATAAGATTGATAAATTGACTTACAGCCTTGATGAAGTAGGTTTCTCTATTGTACAGACCTTTGCGGCTTCTCATAAATAATCGTGCCAACCCTTTAAAATAAACTGCTATGGGTAGAGCAAAGATTAAAAAGAAAAGTATGTTCATAGATATGACGGCCATGAGTGACGTCACTGTGTTGCTGCTTACTTTCTTTATGTTGACTTCAACATTCGTAAAGAAGGAGCCGGTACAGGTGTTTACTCCAGCCTCCGTTTCTGAAATCAAGATTCCGGAAACGAATATCCTTCAGATTCTGGTGGACCCGCAAGGGAAAATATTTATGAGCCTCGACAAACAGCCCGACATGAAGGCCGTATTGGAGAAAATGGGTGAGGAGTACGGAGTTGATTTTACTCCTGAGCAGGAGAAGAAATTTGTGACAGCTTCTACATTTGGTGTTCCAATGAGAAGCATGCAGAAATATCTGGATCTGCCTTCCGACCAGCAGGATAAACTGTTGAAAAATGAAGGTATCCCCTGTGACAGTACAGATAATCAGTTTAAATCATGGGTACGCAGTGCTCGTCAGGTGAATCCTGATTTACGTATTGCTATCAAAGCTGATGCGTCAACTCCCTACGCTGTGATTAAAAACGTAATGAACTCACTTCAGGACCTCAGAGAGAACCGGTACAATCTGATTACTTCTCTGAAGACTACTTCTGATAAATAAAACCGAATAATTATGAGTGCTGAAGTACAAGAAAGCAGCAAAAAAGGAAAGGGTTCGAAGCAAAAAAAGATGACTGTCCGCGTAGACTTTACGCCTATGGTGGATATGAACATGTTGCTGATTACTTTCTTTATGCTGTGTACCACGCTGAGCAAACCTCAGACGATGGAAATAAGTATGCCGAGCAATGACAAGAACATCACTGAAGAGCAGCAGAGCAAGGTGAAGGCTTCACAAGCAATTACCCTGTTACTGGCCGGAGGAGATAAATTGTATTATTATGAAGGAGAACCTAATTATAAAGACTATACATCGCTGAAGGAAACTTCCTATAATGCAGATGGTCTGCGTTCCATTCTTCTTAAAAAGAACTCGGCGGCAGTTCGTGAAGTAAACGATCTGAAAAAACAGAAAGCTGATCTAAAGATATCAGAGGAGGAGTATACGAAAAAACTGGCTGAAATAAAAAGCGGAAAGGATACCCCGACTGTTATTATTAAAGCAACGGATGACTCTTCATACAAGAATCTGATTGATGCTCTGGATGAAATGCAAATATGCAATATAGGTAAGTATGTAATTACAGACATCGCTGATGCAGATCAGTTCTTGATCAAGAACTATGATACGAAGGGCGATCTGAGTAAAGACATTGCGGAATAGTAACACACATTTAAAAGGAGGAAAAGAAAATGGCAAAAATAGATTTGACCTCACCTGAATGGTGTGAACTGATATTCCAAGGTAAGAACAAGGCATACGGTGCCTATAAGATGCGTGCCAATTCACCTAAACGCCACACGTGGGCAATGGTAATTGTAGTGATCATTGCTGCCATAGGTTTCAGTATACCGACATTGGTAAAACTGGCAACCCCGAAGCAGAAAGAGGTGATGACGGAGGTGACTATCTTGTCACAACTGGAAGAACCCGAAGTGAAACAGGAAGAGTTCAAGAAAGTGGAACCGGTGGCTCCGCCTCCCGCTCTGAAAAGCTCTATCAAATTTACAGCTCCTGTCATCAAAAAAGATGAAGAAGTGCGTGATGATGAAGAGATAAAGAGTCAGGAAGAATTGACTCAGACCAAAGTGGCTATCTCTATTGCCGATGTGAAAGGTAATGATGAGCTGAACGGTAAAGATATTGCTGAACTGAAAGAAGTGATAACCAAAGCCCCCGAAGCAGAAGAAAAACCATATACTATGGTAGAACAGATGCCTCAGTTCCCGGGTGGTGATAGAGAATTGCTGTCTTTTATAGCAAAGAATTTGCATTATCCTACCATTGCGCAGGAAAATGGAATACAGGGTAAAGTGTTTGTCCGCTTTGTGGTTTCGGCTACAGGTGACGTAAAGGATGTGAAGGTGATGCGTTCTCTGGACCCGTATTGCGACAAGGAAGCCATCCGGGTGATCCAGTCATTGCCGAAGTGGATTCCGGGAAGACAGAACGGACGTAATGTTCCCGTGTACTATACCGTTCCTATAACTTTTAAGCTACAATAATATCTATATATGATGATGAAGCTGTATATTGCATTGTTGGCTGCTTTGTTGCTGCTGCTTTCGGGCTGCGGCAACAAACCCAAACCGGGGGAAGACGATACGTTGACCTCTGGCACTATAACGATAGCGGTGGACGAAACTTTCCGTCCCATTATAGAAGAAGAGTTACAGGTGTTTCATGCATTGACACCGGATGCCACCGTGCATCCCATTTATTGCAGCGAAGTGGAAGCCATGAAACTTTTGCTGGCGGATAGTGTACGTCTGGCTATAACCACCCGGCAACTGACCACGCAGGAAACAGCCTATCTTAATGACAAGAAATTCTTTCCTGTATCGGTAAAGATGGCGACAGATGGTTTGGCCTTGATAGTGAACAAGCAAAATACGGATTCATTAATTACGGTTGACCAGTTTAAAGAAATACTGACGGGGAAAGTTACTGACTGGAAACAGTTGAATCCTGCTTCCCGTTTGGGTGAGCTCCAACTGGTATTTGATAATCCCAATTCGAGCACCGTACATTATGTACTTGATTCGATCTGCGGCGGTATGCCTTTGTCGAAGGACCTGAAGGCGCAGAAAACAAATCCGGAGGTGATTTCGTATGTGGCTAAGAATCCCGCAGCTTTAGGGGTTATCGGTGTCAACTGGATAGGAAATCCTGCGGATAGTACGCGACTCTCTTTCAATGACGCCATTCGGATAATGGCTGTCAGCCGTGCGGATTCGGCTACAGTGGGAAATAGTTTCAAGCCTTATCAAGCTTATCTGGCTTTGAACCAGTATCCGCTAACTCGCAATGTGTACATTTTACTCAATGATCCTAAAAGTGGCCTGCCCAGTGGTCTGACTTCTTTCCTGACAGATTTCCGGGGACAGCGTATCATCTTGAAATCAGGATTGGTACCTGCTACGGCTGCCGTAAGGATTGTAGATGTAAAAGAGGAATAATAAATGAACAAAAAAGAAGAACCATGAAGAAATTAGTATTAACCGTGATGAGCCTGTGCCTGGCCGTAACTATGTGGGGACAGACATCAGCAGGCAGCGAATGGTCACCCCAGGTGAAACAGGCTGCCACGATGATAAAGGAGAATCCGGCAAAAGCCTCCGAGGCTTTTGATGAACTGCTGAAAGGTAAAAATAAGAAGAATACTTCCTTGTTGGTAGAGATAGGCCGGGCTTATCTGGACCAGGGAAAAACAGCAGAGGCTGCCGAATATGCACAGCGCGCTAAAGATGTGAACAGTAAATGTGCTGTAGCCTATCTGCTGAGTGGTGATGTGGCATTGAAACTAAATGATGTGAACAAAGCCAGCAGTGATTATAACCAGGCTATTTATCTGGATGAAAATTGCAGCGAAGCTTATTTTAAATATGCACAGGTATATAAAGGGGTAGACCCCCAACTGTCACTGGATATGCTGATGCGTTTGCAGACCAAGACTCCGGACGATAACCGTATCAGTAAGGAATTGGCCGATGTATATTATACGATGGGGCAGTATGGCAAAGCAAAAGAAGCTTATGAAAGTTATCTGAAAGTAGGTATGCCTACCGAACAGGACTATACCCGCTATGCCATGTTGCTATATCTGAATAAGGACTATGCGCAGTCTTCGGATATGGCAAAGAAAGGTTTGGAACTTGCTCCGGAAAATCATGTGCTGAAACGTCTGGCGATGTATGATAATCTGGAATTAAAGGATTACAAAGAAGGACTGGAAGCAGCTGCCACTTTCTTTTCTAATCCCGGTAATCCGGATTATGTATATTTGGATTACGTTTATTTCGCCCGTTTGCTGGAAGCTGACAAGCAGTATGATGAAGCGGTGGCACAGTTTGACAAAGCACTGTCCATGGACAAATCGCATACGGAAATCTATAAAGATATCTCTGATGTATACGAAAAGGAACGTGATTTTCCGAAGGCAATAGAGGCTTACAAAAATTATTTGGGCGGAATGAAAAGTGATCCGGATATTAGTGACCTGTTTTTATATGGACGTTTGAACTATTATGCGGCTACTGATTCTGCTTATCAGGATAAGCAACCACTTTATCTAGCTGAAGCCGATACTATTTTTGCACAAGTGGCTGCTAAAGTTCCCGATAACTATTTAGGAAACTTCTGGCGTGCCCGTGTTAATTCTTTGCGTGATCCTGAAACAACTCAGGGATTGGCAAAGCCTTATTATGAGGCTGCACTGAGTATTCTGGAACAGAAGCCTGATGCTACTAAATCAGTGTTGGTGGAATGTAACAGCTATTTGGGATATTATTATTTTGTAAAAGAAGATTATAACCAGTCAAAACTGTATTGGAATAAGATATTGGAAATTGATCCTGGAAACGAAACTGCTACTAAAGCACTAGGAGGAATTAAATAGTCCTTCTTTTTTTCATTTATCATTTGAGTTGAGCGGACAGTACTTGGTTGCCGCCCGCTTAATTCGTTTAACGGTTAATGAATATTAAAGATGAGTCATTCTTCTTGTTTATTCAAATAAACTATATACATTTACAGTGTACTAATCAACTAATACACTAAATAACTAATAAAACCATAAACACAATGATGATTGAAGTAAAGAACTTGTCTTTCAGTTATGGAAAGAGAAAACAGAAAGTCTTTGATGACTTCTCGCTAGCATTGGACAAAGGTTCAGTTTACGGCCTTTTAGGGAAGAACGGTACAGGTAAATCTACTTTGCTTTATTTAATGACAGGTTTGCTTCGTCCTCAGGCCGGACGGGTGCTTTACAAAGGGGTGGATGTTTCCATGCGCTATCCCCTGACTTTGCAGGACATGTTTCTAGTGCCTGAAGAATTTGCTTTGCCATCAGTCAGTTTGAAACAATACTTGAAGCTGAATACTCCGTTTTATCCGAATTTCAGCAATGAACTCTTGAGCACTTGCCTTCGTGATTTTGATATGAATGAAGATATTCATTTGGGCGAGCTTTCGATGGGACAGAAGAAGAAAGCATTTATGTGCTTTGCATTAGCTACCAATACCTCTTTGTTGGTAATGGACGAGCCCAGTAATGGATTGGATATTCCTTCTAAAAGTCAGTTTCGTAAAGTAATCGCTTCTGGCATGACCGATGAAAAATCAGTCATCATCTCTACGCACCAGGTGAGAGATATTGACAGCCTGCTGGATCATGTGGTTATTATTGACGGTACCCGCGTATTGTTGAATGCATCGGTAAAGACCATCTGTGACAAAGTCTATTTTGCAGAGCAAGGCATGAATGAACCGACGGACACAGCACTCTATGTCCAGCCGTCCGTCCAGGGAAACAGTGTCATCTTCCCGAACACTGAGAATGAGGAAACGAATTTGAATCTGGAAGTATTATTCAACGCTATGCTGGCAGAGAGAGAAAAGATGCAAACCATGTTTAACAAGTAACACACACAAACACTATGGATACGAATAACTTCTTTAGCTTTTCGCGTATTGCAATGGTAATGAAACGCGAGATTATGGAAAATTGGAAAACGAATCTTTATCGTTTGATAGGAATTTATGCTGCATTCGCCTTGGTAATGATACTTCATATGTGGACAATGAGTTCTGGTAGGTCTTCTCAGATATCGTTTACTACTTATTGTTCTAATATAATGGGGACCTTTGTTTTTATCATTGGTATTGCCAGTATTGCTTATGCTGCCAACATTATGGAAAACATGATTACAAAAGAAAAACGTATCGCTTTTCTGATGCTTCCGGCGACTATGATAGAGAAATTTGTAGCACGATTTTTAATTGTTACGGTAGGGATGGCCGCAGCCATTATAGTTGCCGCTTCATTGGCAGAGATTACGCGTTATCTTGTACTTCCTTTGTTTAATTTGCCCGAGGCATTCCATCAATCAGTGTTGTACCATCTTCTTTCTATGGCTGCTATAGATGGAGAACAGGTATTTAGGGGATCGGGATCCGCTTTGAATATGTCCTACCAGAACTGGCTGGGTGAGCTGTGCGGATGGGCTTTCTTGGTGTGGTCACATTCACTTTATATTCTAGGAGGTAGTTATTGGTACAAGAAACCTTTTTTCAAGACATTGGGTACATTGATGCTTATTTCTATTCTGTGTTCGGTCTTGTCAGTACATATCATATCATGGGTAGGCAATGACGGTATGCGTAGTTTCGCCGAATGGCTGGAAGCTAATTCCCAGTGGATGACATTAAACAAGTTACTTTCCTTAGGAGTGGCGTTCTTCAGTGCATTCACCATGTTCAACTGGTGGCTGAGTTACCGGCTCTTTACCCGTTCACAAGTTATTAAACCCAAATTCCGCTTGCTATGAAATTTAAAGAAAGTAAATCCATTTACTTGCAGATAGCTGACCGGATATGTGATGAAATCCTGCAAGGACAATATATGGAAGAAGAGCGTATTCCATCGGTCAGAGAATACGCCGCCACAGTGGAGGTGAATGCAAATACGGTGGTCCGCACGTATGATTACCTTCAGGGACAAGAGATTATTTACAATAAACGCGGCATTGGTTATTTTGTATCAGCAGGGGCTAAAGACCGGATTATTGCTTTACGGAAAAATACATTCCTGCATGAAGACCTGCCTGAGTTTTTCAGACAAGTGAAGACATTGGATATTCCCATGAAGGAGATAGAAAAAATGTATAAGGAATATCTGACTCAACAATGACACAACACCAAGCACATCTACGACAACACATACACAACATCGGTTAGATAAAGAAATCCCGGCAGAGCGATGACTCGCCGGGATTTCTTATATCCGGTTACTTGTCTGCTATAAAAATTGTAGTCCAGTATAACCATTCGGTTGCAGCTCGGAGGATATCGGGATTGATAGATTGGGTGTTATCTTTGGGATGATGGTAATAACCGCCTCCCAAGGCCCATAAGTCTATACATGGATAACCGGCTTTCATAAAGACTGCACCGTCTGTGCGAGGGCGGGTCAGGAAATGAGTCTCACTAGTGAACAGACGTCGATGTACATACCTATCATTGGCTTTCTCTGATAGCTCAGCCAGTTCGGGGTATTTATAGTGATAATTCGCTCCTAGCATCTCACCTACACCCACTTGTTCCAGATTCAGGATTGCTACCACTTTGTTTTGGGGCACAAGGGGATGGTTGGTGTAGTAGGTACTTCCGGTGAGTCCGGCTTCCTCGCCGTCCACACTCATAAAGATGATGCTGCGTTTCGGTTTTATCTTTGATTTTGCCAGTGCTTCGGCTACTCCCAGCATGGCAGCGGAGGAAGAATTGTTGTCATTCGCTCCTTCAATTAGGAAAGGAATCATTCCTAAGTGGTCCAGATGGGCGGAAATGATTACATATTCATTGCATAGTATAGGATCACTGCCTTTGATCATGCCCAAAATATTTTTTCCAGTAGCATTGGGATTATAGGTAGCATTCATTTTGATGTGGGCTCTCTTTCCGGTATGGAAAGAGGCAGGCTTCTGAGTCTTATAAATCTGCCGGATGGTTTCTTTATAGGTCTTGCCTGTTCCCCTGAAAATATCATTGACCACAGTGTCTGTAACATGACAATAGACAAATCCCGGATTATAGGGGGCATTCGGACCGGGAACCCATTTGTATAACAAGCCTGCCGCACCATGGGCTGCAGCGTTGTTCAGCTTGGTTTGGTGCAAAGTATGTTTGTACCACATGGCCAGTGAATCGGGGTTACGGCTTATATTGGGTGTTTCTCCCTCTACCAGCACAATCTTGCCTTTTACATCTATGTCTTTGTAATCATCATATCCTAATTCGGGTGCTGTAACGCCAAATCCGGCATATACCACATCGGCTGTCACTTCTCCGTTACTGGTCATTCCTCCGGCAAACCAACCATCTGCCCAAGGGTATGTCTTGGAGATCCATACAGTTTTTTTCTTGTCTTGGGTGACAGGAAATAGGATATCCATAGTGCTTCCCGGTTGTATCTCTACACAAGGGTGGGGGAATAGCTGTATGTAGGAACCATTCTCACCACGAGGTATTAGTTTCCACTCTTTAAAATATCCTTTTACGATATCTACAGCTTTAGCCATTCCGGGCGAACCTGCGAGTCGTCCCTCCAAGGCCGGGTCTGAAAGTTGCTTTACATAACCGAAAATCTTTTCGGTAGTGATGTTACGATGCATGGCATCAAGGTACATTTCTTCATCAGTCATGGTAGCCGTTCTTCTTTGGGCGGATGAAGACAGGGAGCCCAATGCAAGAATTGCAGATAACAAGAGGAGTCCTTTTTTCATGTTAATATGTTGATTTAAGATTCGGTTCTAAAGATAAAAAGAAAAGATCAGATTCCTGTTTATCTCCTTGTAAAAATCTTAAGTTCGTATTTCTTGATATAAATCAAACCGTTACATCGTGAAAAGTCCGTACCTTTGCACCCCGAAAATCAAGGGTAACAAGTGGACGTAATTCAAGAACCGAGAAGTGTACGAAAGAACCTTGCCAGACTGGCGGTTCCTATTTTCATTGAAACATTGCTGATTATGATGCTGGGCGCGGTAGATACCGTGATGCTGAGTCAGTATTCAGACAATAGTGTGGCTGCCGTCGGGGTGGTCAACCAGCTCATCATGTTTGCTTTCCTGATATTCGAGGTGATTAATATAGGAACTTCCGTACTCTGTTCGCAATATTTGGGAGCAAGAATGCACAAGAATATGGTGCAGGTGGTGGGAGTATCATTGATACTCAATTTGGCGTTCGGTCTGTTTGTCAGTGCCATTTTGCACTATGGAGCCACTTCTCTGCTATCTATGATGGGACTTCGTCCCGAACTGATGGAATATGGAGTGAGTTACATGAAGATAGTAGGGGCATTCGCTTTTTTTCAAGCCATATCTCTGACTATTTCTGCCTCTTTGCGTAGTGCTAACAAAGCGGTTTATCCCATGATGGTAACGGTAGTTGTGAATATTCTGAATATCATCGGTAACTATTCGCTGATTTTCGGTAAGTTCGGCATGCCGGCTTTGGGAGTGGAAGGTGCGGCTATCTCTACAGCATTTGCCCGAGGGGTATCTATGGTGATACTTTTTGTAATTCTTTTCCGCAAGCATATTCCCAGATTTCCGTTATCCTATTTTTGCCCCTTCCCGTTTGTCGAGCTGAAAAACCTGTTGAAAATCGGAGTCCCCTCGGCCGGAGAAAATATGTCCTACAGTTTCTCTCAGGTAGTATTGACCTATTTTATTAATATGTTGGGGAATGAAGCGCTGGCTACCCGTACCTATGTGGTGAATATAGTGATGTTCGTTTATTTGTTTGCTATTGCCATGGCACAAGGCGGAGCCATCTGTATCGGACATCTGGTAGGTGAAAGGAAAATTCATGCAGCCTATCTGTTAGGCAAATATGTGATGCGTATTTCTATTTTGGTTTCTTTGGTTTTATCCTGTATCTGGGCTTTGATGGGGCATACCTTGTTTAGCTGGTTGACAGATAATCCGGAAATTATCCGTCTGGGTACTATTATCCTGTTTATTGATGTGATTTTGGAAGTGGGACGGGCTATTAATATTTATGCGACGAATGCTTTACGTGCAACGGGTGATGTAAATTATCCGTTTTATGTAGGATTTGTTGTTCAGTGGAGTGTTGCCGTAGGTTGTGGTTTCTTGTTCGGCATTCATTGGGGATGGGGATTGGTAGGTATGTGGTGTGCGTTTGTGCTGGATGAAAATCTTCGTGGTATTATCTTTGTACAGCGTTGGAACAGTCTGAAATGGACTAAAAAGGGATTTGTGAAATAAATCTTCATTTTCGCAAACTTTATGCATCTTCAGGCCGTTAAACTCAAGAAAAAGAATTAATTTTGCAGTCTGATAATTATCAAAGAATATAATATGGAGCTCGATTTACTCACGGCAATATCACCTATTGACGGTCGATACAGAGGAAAAGCGGGAGCTTTGGCCTCTTATTTTTCTGAATTTGCACTCATCAAGTACCGTGTGCAGGTAGAAATTGAATACTTTATCACTCTGTGTGAACTACCGTTGCCACAGCTGAAAAGCTTTGATCATGCACGTTTTGATGCATTGCGCGCTATTTATAAGAATTTTTCAGAAGCTGATGCACAGCGTATTAAAGAGATAGAAAGTGTAACAAACCACGATGTAAAGGCTGTAGAATATTTCATCAAAGAAGAATTCGATAAGTTGGGCGGAATGGAGGAATACAAGGAATTCATTCATTTCGGATTGACATCACAGGACATAAACAATACTTCTGTACCGTTGTCTATAAAGGAGGCATTGGAACAAGTGTACTATCCGCAAATTGAAGAGCTGATTGCTCAGTTGACTACATACGCTGAAGAATGGGCAAATATCCCTATGTTGGCAAAAACACATGGGCAGCCTGCTTCTCCTACTCGCCTGGGTAAAGAAATCATGGTTTTCGTTTATCGTCTGAATCGTCAGCTGGCTGTATTGAAAGCTTGTCCTGTCACGGCTAAATTCGGTGGTGCGACGGGTAATTACAATGCACATCATGTAGCTTATCCCGAATATGACTGGAAAGCATTCGGAAATCAGTTCGTGGCAGAGAAGCTGGGGTTGGAACGTGAGGAATATACTACTCAGATTTCTAATTATGATAATCTGGGAGCCATCTTTGATGCCATGAAGCGCATCAATACCATTATGATTGACATGAACCGCGACTTCTGGCAGTACATCTCTATGGAGTACTTCAAACAGAAGATTAAAGCGGGCGAAGTCGGTTCCAGCGCTATGCCGCACAAAGTAAACCCCATCGACTTCGAAAATGCTGAAGGTAATCTAGGTATGGCAAACGCTATTTTGGAGCACCTTTCTTCTAAGTTGCCTGTTTCCCGCTTGCAACGTGACTTGACAGACTCTACTGTGTTGCGTAACGTCGGTGTACCTTTCGGTCACATTGTGATTGCTATCCAAAGTTCGTTGAAAGGTCTGCGTAAACTGTTGCTGAATGAGAAAGCAATCTATGCCGACTTGGATAATTGTTGGAGTGTGGTGGCGGAAGCTATCCAGACTATTTTGCGCCGCGAAGCCTATCCTCATCCGTATGAGGCATTGAAAGCTTTGACCCGTACAAACCAAGCTATCACAGAAGGGGCTATTAAAGAATTCATAGAAACACTAAATGTAAGCGAAGATATTAAAAAGGAACTGCGAGTGATTACACCGCATAATTATACAGGTATTTAAAAAATAGTTAGTTGGATTTTAATCAAAAAAGCCCGAGAGGGCGTTATACATTAATTAATAAACAAAAGGAAAACCATGAGTACAGAAAATGAAAGCAGACAAGAAGGTGCTGCAAACGAAGAAAACCAGAATGTAAGCCGTGATGGTGGTTATAAGTCTTATAACAGAGACAGTAATTACAACAGATACAACAACGACGGCGAACAGCGTCCTTACCGTCCTCGTACGAACAGCTATAATCGCGAAGGTGGCGACCGTCCTTACCGTTCTTCTTATAACAACGGTGACCGTCCTTCCTATAATCGCTATAATAATGGTGACCGTCCGCAACGTCCCCGCTTTAATCCTAACAGTGAGGATGGAGGAGAACAACGTTCATACCGTCCTCGTACAAATTATAATCGTGAAGGTGGTGAGCAGCGTCCATATACTCCGCGCCCTCGTTTCAATAATGGTGAGGAAGGTGGTGAACGTCAATACCGTCCCCGTACAAACTATAATCGCGAAGGTAGTGAGCAGCGTCCTTATACTCCGCGTCCCCGCACCGGAGGATATAATCGCGAAGGTGGTGAGCAGCGTCCATATACTCCGCGTCCCCGTTTTAACAGCGGTGAAGGTGGTGAACAGCGTTCTTACACTCCGCGTCCTCGTACCGGCGGTTATAATCAAGGCGGCGATCGTCCTTATCGTCCTCGTACCGGTGGTTATCAAGGTGGTGGATACAATCGTCCCTATCGCCCCCGTACGGCTGATTATAACCCGAATGCAAAGTATAGTCTGAAGAAACAGATTGAATATAAAGATATATTGACCGATCCAAATGAGCCGATTCGTCTGAACAAGTTCTTGGCTAATGCAGGTATATGTTCCCGTCGTGAGGCTGATGAGTTTATTACAGCAGGTGTAGTCAGTGTAAATGGTGAAGTGGTAACCGAATTAGGTACTAAGATCAAGCGTACTGACGAAGTGAAGTTCCATGACGAACCGGTAAGTATTGAACGCAAAACTTATATTTTGTTGAATAAACCGAAGGATTGTGTGACTACTTCTGATGATCCTCAGGAACGTAAGACTGTAATGGATTTTGTGAAAGGTGCTTGTAAGGAGCGCATTTATCCAGTTGGGCGTTTGGATCGTAATACTACCGGTGTATTACTGTTAACTAACGATGGTGATTTGGCTTCCAAGCTGACTCATCCTAAGTATTTGAAGAAGAAGATTTATCATGTATATTGTGATAAGAATGTAACCAAGGCAGATCTTGACCAGATTGCAGCAGGTGTGACATTGGATGATGGAGAGATCCATGCAGATGCCATCAGCTATGCATCGGAAACAGACAAGTCACAAGTCGGTATTGAAATCCATTCCGGAAAGAACCGTATTGTGCGTCGTATTTTTGAATCCTTGGGATATAAGGTAATCAAGCTGGACCGCGTTTATTTTGCTGGCCTGACTAAAAAAGGTTTGCGTCGCGGTGACTGGCGTTACCTGACGGAACAAGAAGTGAACATGCTCCGCATGGGCTCATTTGAATAATAAACAATAAAGAGACAAAACAATGGAAAAAATTAGTAGAACAAAGATTGTTGACTTGCTGAAGCGCCGTGATTTTGGTGCGATGGTCAATGTAAAAGGTTGGGTTCGTACCCGCCGCGGTAGCAAACAGGTAAATTTTATCGCCCTGAATGACGGTTCTACAATAAATAATGTGCAGATTGTTGTTGATTTGGCAAACTTTGACGAAGAAATGTTGAAGCAGATCACCACCGGTGCATGTATCAGTGTGAACGGTGAGTTGACCGAATCCATTGGCTCTGGTCAGGCTGCCGAAGTTCAAGCGCGTGGAATCGAAGTATTAGGTACTTGTGATAATACTTATCCGTTACAGAAGAAAGGTCATACGATGGAGTTTCTTCGTGAGATCGCTCATTTGCGTCCTCGTACCAATACATTTGGAGCTGTATTCCGCATCCGCCACAACATGGCTATCGCTATCCATAAGTTCTTCCATGAACGTGGTTTCTTCTATTTTCATACACCTATTATCACAGCATCCGATTGTGAAGGTGCGGGACAGATGTTCCAGGTTACTACCAAGAATCTTTATGATTTGAAGAAAGATGAAAACGGAGCGATTATTTATGATGATGATTTCTTTGGCAAACAAGCCAGTTTGACGGTTTCCGGACAGTTGGAAGGTGAATTGGCTGCTACTGCTTTGGGGGCTATTTATACATTTGGACCTACATTCCGTGCGGAGAACTCCAATACGCCGCGTCACTTGGCCGAGTTTTGGATGATTGAACCTGAGGTTGCGTTCAATGATATTACTGATAATATGGATTTGGCCGAAGACTTTATTAAATATTGTGTACAGTGGGCGCTTGACAACTGCTATGATGATGTGAAGTTCTTGAACGATATGTTCGATAAAGGATTGATAGAACGTTTGCAGGGCGTGCTGAAGGAAGAATTTGTCCGTCTGCCTTATACGGAAGGTATCAAGATACTGGAGGAAGCTGTAGTAAAAGGTCATAAATTTGAATTCCCGGTATATTGGGGAGTAGACTTAGCCTCTGAACATGAACGTTATTTGGTGGAAGAGCACTTTAAACGTCCTGTAATCCTGACAGACTATCCGAAAGAAATCAAGGCATTCTATATGAAGCAGAATGAGGATGGCAAGACGGTGCGTGCAATGGATGTATTATTCCCGAAGATTGGCGAAATAATAGGTGGTTCTGAACGTGAGGCTGATTATGACAAATTGATGACCCGCATTCAGGAACTGGGAATTCCGATGAAGGATATGTGGTGGTATCTGGATACCCGCAAGTTTGGTTCATGTCCTCATTCTGGTTTTGGACTTGGTTTTGAACGGTTGTTGCTGTTTGTTACCGGTATGACCAATATTCGTGATGTGATACCTTTCCCACGTACTCCGCGCAATGCTGAATTCTAATTGTAGGAAATAATAATTCAAAAAATCCTGCCCTATAACATAGAGCAGGATTTTTTTTGTGTTTAACTGTAAAAAAGTTATTTGAAAAGCAGAAAGTTTGAAAAATTTTTCTAATTTTGTTGTATCCACATAACGCAATTTGTTAACTAAATATATACAGCTATGAAACGGAAAAAATTATTCCTACTGATGATAGCATTCTTGCTAATCGGTACTTCGCGTGTAGTGGGACAGGAAAAATCAGATGCAGCCCCTGTCAACTTGAAAGGGATTTGGCAGATGTGCTTTTATGTATCAGGTACTCCTCAGGTGCCGGGTGAGTTGAAACCAAGTAATTCTTTTAAAATTTTGTCTGATGACGGCAAGTTTACCAATATGACCATGATTCCTAATCATGGAGCTATTATTATTGGTTCCGGTACCTATCGGCAGACTGCTCCTAATGCTTATACAGAGCATGTGGAGAAAAATCTGCATCTTCCACAATTGGTAGGTGTGGATAATATTTTGGAATTTGAGATGAAGGGGGGCGATGTCATGGTACTGAAGTTTTTTGTGAAAACGGATAAGGATGGAAATGAAATCAATTCTTGGTATTATGAAACTTGGAAACGGGTGAAAATGCCTCCTGTTTATCCCAAGGATTTGGTCAGATAAGTTTGAATCTTTGTTTATAAACAAAGGATAGTCATTGGGGAGGGGCTGCTCTTTCATTTTTTGAAAGCGTGGTCCCTATCTATATGGTGGGATATGTGTCTTGTTTATATGATTACTTGTTTGGATACTTAAATGAAAGGTGTCTATGTATTAATTGTTTCCAATAAAATGATGTAGTGAGTAACTGTTACCTGTTTGCAGGTTGCTTAAATATACGGTAAAATTCCTGTAATCTCTTCTTAATTTGCACAGAATTTCAAAAAATGTGCTATTCTTCATCACTTTTATGCCTTTTCGAGAACAAAAATTGGAAATAATCGTTAACTTTGTCGCCAATAACAGAAATAGAAAAGGAGATTAATGTCTAAACTTTATATAATAGCGGGGTGTAACGGAGCTGGTAAAACGACTGCTTCGTATACGGTATTACCCGAAATTTTAGAGTGCCGTGAATTTGTCAATGCCGATGAAATCGCCAAGGGACTTTCTCCTTTTAACCCCTCAAGTGTAGCAATCGAAGCGGGACGACTGATGCTGAAACGCATCGGAGAACTGTTGTCAGCCGGAGTCAGTTTTTCTGTTGAAACTACATTGTCTACCCGTTCTTATATCAATCTTATCCAGCAGGCACAAAATCAAGGATATAGTGTCAGCCTTATTTATTTTTGGCTGAATTCGCCTGAACTGGCTATAGAGCGAGTGAAACAGCGTGTTGCCAACGGAGGGCATGATGTACCTGCTCCCATTATCCGTCGTCGTTATCGTTCGGGGTTGGAAAACTTTTTCCGTATTTATATGCCTTGCGTGGATTATTGGATGCTTGCGGACAATAGCTGCACACCGCGTGTTATTGTGGCGGACGCCTTCCGTTTGGGAGATGAGGTCCATATCTATAATCAAGAACTTTTTACTAAAATCAGAAGTTATGTCAACTGAAGAAGAATATAAGGAATTAAGTGCGAAGTTGCGTTATGGTTTAGAATTAGCGGAACAGCGGTTGATAGAGGAAACTGCACGGCGCGAAGGGACACTGTGTTATGGTCGTCCCGATGGAAAAGTAGTTCGGATCTCAGCAACTGAACTTTTAAAGCTTCGTCAGTCCGGTGGAAACAATGCGGCATCTGTGGCTGTTTGTACTTGCTCTGAGATGGAGAGTGGCTGGAATCGTTGAAAATATATGAATAACTGTATATGTATAGGGAAGAATCAAAATTTCTTCCCTATGTTTTTACTCCGTTATTCAAAGCCTAGATGTGGTTGTATCAGCCTTTTGTATGCAAAAAGCAGGAGGAAAAAATATCTTAATTTGTTTGTCAGTTCAAAGAAAAGCCGTACCTTTGCAAGCCGATTATTATCAAAAGTTTATAAAGAATTAATTCTTAGCGTGTTAATAGTTCTTTGTCCGGGAACGGTTAGAAACGCTGGGAAGAATTGTTTTTTAGTAGTTAACATTTAAAAAAGAATTTAAGAGTGGATACTTTAAGTTACAAGACCATTTCTGCAAACAAAGAAACAGCTCATAAAGAATGGGTTGTTGTCGATGCAACCGATCAGGTCGTAGGCCGTCTCGGTTCGAAAGTTGCGAAACTGTTGAGAGGAAAGTACAAACCAGACTTTACCCCTCATGCTGACTGCGGTGATAATGTTATTATCATTAATGCAGACAAAGTGAAATTTACCGGAAACAAGTGGAACGACAAGGTTTACTTGCGCTATACAGGTTATCCCGGTGGTCAGAGAGAAATGACTCCTGCCCAGTTGATGAAGAAACCTAACGGTGAAGAAAAACTGTTGAAGAGAGTAGTAAAGGGTATGCTTCCTAAAAATCGTCTGGGAGCACAGTTGCTGGGCAATTTGTATGTTTACGCTGGTAGTGAACATAAACATGAAGCTCAGACTCCGAAATCAATTGATATAAACTCACTTAAATAATAAAGAATGGAAGTAGTAAATGCATTAGGCAGACGTAAACGCGCCGTAGCACGCGTGTTCGTAAGCGAAGGTACAGGAAAGATTACTATTAACAAGAGAGACCTTGCACCTAAGGTTGGCATTGTAATGGGTAGTGATTCCGATATGCCTGTGATGGCGAAAGCCGCAGACATTCTGGAAGAACTGGGCATCCCTTATGAGATGACCGTGATCAGCGCTCACAGAGAGCCGGATGTGTTTTTTGAGTATGCAAAAAGTGCGGAGGAAAAAGGCTTCAAGGTGATCATTGCCGGAGCCGGTATGGCAGCGCATCTGCCCGGCATGTGTGCCGCTATTTTCCCTATGCCCGTCATCGGAATCCCGATGCACACCACTTCCCTGGGAGGCAGAGATTCTCTGTATTCCATCGTTCAGATGCCCTCTGGCATCCCGGTTGCCACAGTAGCCATTAACGGCGGCGCCAATGCAGGACTTCTGGCAGCCAAGATCCTGGCTACTTCCGACGCAGAGCTTCTCGGAAAGTTAAAAGCATACAGCACCAAATTAAAAGAACAGGTAGAAGCCAAGGATGCAAAATTGCAGGAAATCGGCTACAAAGCTTACCTGGAAGGCATGAAGAAGTAAGGTTTATAAAAGTATTATTTATTCGGAATAAAACGAAAGAGCCCCTGCGGCGGAAATGAGGAGAAAATGGATTACAAGAAAGCTGGAGTAGACATCGAAGCAGGCTACAAGTCTGTAGAACTGATGAAGAAGTACGTGAAGGAGACCATGCGTCCCGAAGTAATGGGCGGCATCGGTGGTTTCTCCGGAGCATTTTCCCTGAGTGCCATCAAAGATATGGAGGATCCCGTGCTCCTGTCCGGAACCGATGGTGTAGGCACCAAGCTGAAGCTGGCATTTTTAATGGACAAGCATGATACCATCGGAATCGACTGTGTAGCCATGTGTGTGAACGATGTGGCATGTGCAGGCGGTGAACCTTTATTTTTCCTGGATTATATCGCATGCGGACGCAATATTCCCGAGAAGATCGCTACCATCGTAAAGGGTGTGGCAGAGGGCTGTAAGCAGTCTGACGCAGCACTGGTAGGCGGTGAGACCGCAGAGCATCCCGGACTGATGCCTGAGGATGAGTACGATCTGGCCGGATTTGCAGTAGGTGTGGTAGAGCGTAAGGATCTGATCACCGGCGAGAACATCAAGCCCGGTGATGTACTGGTGGGAATCACTTCCTCCGGTGTACATTCCAATGGTTTCTCCCTGGTGAGAAAGGTATTCGATATGACCAAAGAGAGCCTGGATACCTATTATGACGAACTGGGCAAGACTCTGGGTGAAGCACTGCTTGCTCCCACCAGAATCTATGTGAAGGCTATGAAGTCTGTGAAGAACGCAGGCGTTAAGGTAAAAGGCTGCAGCCATATTACCGGCGGCGGTTTCTATGAGAATATTCCCAGAATGCTTCCTGACGGCATCCGCGCAGTTGTGAAGAAGGACAGCTACGAAGTACCCGCTATTTTCCGTCTGATGCAGAAAAAGGGCAACATTGCTGACGAGATGATGTACAACACCTACAACATGGGTCTTGGCATGGTGCTGGCACTGGATCCCGCAGATGTGGACAAGACTCTGGAAGCACTGAAGGCAGCAGGGGAGACCGCTTACGTGGTAGGTACCTGCGAAGCCGGTGAAAAGGGTGTGACCCTATGTTAAGAGTAGTCGTACTGGTATCCGGTGGAGGAACGAATCTGCAGGCGATCATTGATGCTATCGCAGCGGGCAAGGTCACCAATGCGCAGATCGTCGGTGTCATCAGCAACAACAAGACGGTGAAGAGCCTGGAGAGAGCACGTAATGCAGGAATTCCTGCGGTATGTGTGTCTCCGAAGGATTATGAGAGCAGAGAAGTATTTAACGATGCGTTGCTTGCAAAGGTGAAGGAACTTACCCCGGATCTGATCGTGCTGGCAGGCTTCCTGGTGAAGATTCCGGAGGCTATGGTGCATGAATACAGTAATCGTATCATCAATATTCATCCGTCTCTGATCCCCTCTTTCTGTGGTGTGGGATACTATGGACTTCATGTGCATGAAAAGGCACTGGAGCGCGGTGTGAAGGTCACCGGAGCCACCGTGCATTTTGTGAATGAAGGCATGGATGAAGGCCCTATCATTGCACAGAAAGCAGTGGCAGTGGAAGATGGTGATACCCCGGAAATCTTACAGAGACGTGTCATGGAACAGGCTGAGTGGCTGCTTCTGCCTCAGGCGGTGGATGACATTGCCAACGGACGGATCTGCGTCGTAGACGGCAAAGTAAAGCATAACAAATGAGTAACTATTCAGAGCCAATGGGCGAAGTAATCACCATGAGCAAATAACATACAAACATGTTATTCAGGAAAGCCTCGCAGAGGCGGTTTTGCGAATGGGGGGTGAATAGTTACGGAATAAGGAGAAACATAATATGGGTATGAAAGTATTGATCGTAGGTGGCGGTGGCAGAGAGCATGCCATTGCAACCTGTGTTGCAAAGAGTCCTAAGGTAGATAAGATCTATTGTGCTCCGGGCAATGCCGGAATCGGTCAGATCGCAGAATGTGTTCCCATCGGAGCCATGGAATTTGACAAGATCGTTGCTTTTGCGAAGGAACAGGCCGTTGACCTGACCATCGTAGGTATGGACGATCCTCTGGTAGGCGGACTGGTAGATGCACTGGAGGCAGAGGGCCTGCGTGCTTTCGGACCCCGTAAAAATGCAGCAATCCTGGAGGGCAGCAAGGCTTTTTCCAAGGATCTTATGAAAAAATATAATATTCCTACCGCAGCCTATGAGAATTTCGATAATGCGGAGGATGCCATCAAATATCTGAAGGAGCAGGCAAGTTTCCCTATCGTGCTGAAGGCAGACGGCCTGGCACTGGGAAAAGGCGTACTGATCTGCAATACGTTGGAGGAAGCTCTGGCAGGCGTGGATGAGATCATGCTGGACAAGAAATTCGGTGCGGCTGGTAATCGTATGGTCATCGAAGAGTTTATGACCGGAAGAGAAGTCAGTGTACTTTCCTTTGTAGATGGCAAGACCATCCGGATCATGACTTCTGCACAGGATCACAAGAGAGCGAAGGACGGCGATCAGGGACTGAATACCGGCGGTATGGGAACCTTTTCTCCCAGCCCGTTCTATACCGAAGAAGTGGATGCATTCTGCAAGAAATATATTTACCAGGCTACGGTGGATGCCATGGCAGCGGAAGGCAGACCTTTCAAAGGCGTTATTTTCTTCGGATTGATGCTGACACCGAACGGTCCCAAAGTACTGGAGTACAATGCAAGATTCGGTGACCCGGAGGCACAGGTGGTACTGCCCCGCATGAAGAACGATATTATCGAGGTCATGGAGGCTTGTGTGGACGGTACTCTGGATCAGATCGATCTGCAGTTTGAAGACAATGCTGCAGTCTGTGTGGTTCTGGCCAGTGATGGCTATCCGGTATCCTATGAGAAGGGTTATGTGATAAACGGACTGGAGAAGTTCAACGGAAAAGACGGCTATTATTGTTTCCATGCGGGAACGAAGCTCACAGACAAGGGAATCGTGACAAACGGCGGACGTGTTCTGGGAGTGACAGCCAAGGGAGCTACCCTGAAGGAGGCCCGTGCCAATGCCTATGAGGCAACGGAATGGATCACCTTCGAGAACAAATACATGCGTCATGACATTGGCAAGGCAATCGATGAAGCGTAAGACATGTCAGGATACAGAAGGAGTTGCAGATGAAAAAGACAGTACAGAGAACAAGTAAATTCAAGGCTTTCTGGGGAATGTTTGCATTGGTGCTTGTGCTGGGAGCAGGACTTTTTGCCGAGAATCTGGCGTTTGTCAGCCATGCGGAAAGCGCAGCCAAGGTAACAGCATCCAGTGCAAAGATCCGTAAGAGTGCGGATTCTTCCAGTGAAGTCATCGGCAGTGCGGCAAAGGATAAGACCATTTCCATCAAGAGCCAGACCAAGGGAGCGGATGGCTATACCTGGTATGAGGTATATGTGGATGCGAATACGCTGGGATATATTCGTTCCGATCTGGTAAGCATTACCGACGGATCTACCCCGCCGTCTTCTTCAACTACGACCACCACGACAACTACAACGACGACTACCACAGCAACACCGGCTCCGGCAGTGAATGAAACACCGGTGGATGTCACAGCGGTGGAGCCTGTAAGTGCTACCGTGACGGGCGGACAGTCGGTGCGTGTGCGCAGCAATGCATCTACCACGAGCCAGATCGTAACCACGGCAGAGAACGGAATGGCTCTGACCGTCACCGGACAGGCTACCGGTACGGACGGCAATACCTGGTATCAGGTGAATTTCATCGCCAACAATACCGAAGTGACCGGATTTATCCGTTCCGATTATGTGGCGTTATCCGGAGAACTGCAGGCACCTTCCACAGAGCAGCCTGCGGAAGAACAGCCTTCGGAAGAACAGCCCGCCGAGGATACACAGACCACTTCCAAGGACTGGGATACCCAGTTGCAGGGAGATGCATGGTATCTGTTAGATATGGTAGGACAGAAACAATACAAGATCGATGATCTGTTCAGCTCTATTGACCAGATTACTGAGATCAATGCGCAGTTTGAGACCAATCAGAAGAAGATCACCAGTCAGAAGGTCGTGATCATTATTCTTGTCATTCTTCTGGTGGCAGCGGCGGCAGCAGTCACTCTGCTGATCTTCAAGATCAAGGATATGACGGATGCGGCTGATTTCTCTGATGCGGAGGAAGCAGCACTTCGCAGAAGAAGAGTGGACAGACCCCAGACCGGCAGAGGTCAGGGTGGAAGACCGGCACCTCAGGGCGGCAGAACCCAGGGTGGCCAGAAAGTGATGCATGAAGTGGGAGCGGAGAGACGTCCCGCAGGAAAGCCCGCCGGACAGGGCGGCAGACCGGTGCAGGGACAGAGACCGGCAGGCCAGCAGGCAAGACCCGCGACACAGGGAGCCAGACCTACGGCACCCCAGGCCGGAAGACCCGCACCGCAGGGAACCAGACCTGCAGCACCCCAGACCGGAAGACCCGCACCGCAGGGAACCAGACCTGCAGCACCCCAGACCGGAAGACCCGCACCGCAAGTAGACAGACCGGTAAAACCGGCACAGAATAACGGTAATCCGCAGGATCCCGGCTGGAAGTCCAAGAACTTCATGTCCGATGATGACGAGTTCGAATTCGAATTCCTGAACTGGGACGGCGACGAAGAACAATAGGAATAAAAAGACCGGAAACGGCATCTTACGAGAGTGGGATGCCGCTTTCTTTTTAAAATTTTGATAAACTTTCCCGGTCTGCAGTTGACAGCACCGCCCTCACTGTTATAATAGACGTATAACAATCGGTGACAGTGGGAAGGGAGTGATTTTGATGATAATAGAGATAGATTTCAACAGTAATGAAGCGCTCTATATGCAACTGCGCAATCAGATCATCATGGGAATTGCCACGTCACAGTTTCATGAGGGAGATTCCCTGCCGAGTGTACGGCAGCTGGCGGATACCATCGGGATCAATATGCATACTGTAAATAAGGCCTATACGGTTCTGAAGCAGGAGGGCTATGTCAAGGTCGACAGGCGAAAGGGAGCCGTGATCGCTCTGGATGTGGACCGTATGCGTGCGGTGGATGAATTGCGGAAGGAACTGCAGGTAATACTTGCTAAGAGCAGCTGCAAAAATATTTCCAGGCAGGAAGTACATGAATTGATTGATGAAATTTATGAAGAATATGGAGGACTGAATTGATGCAGTCACAGTTTACGGATAAAGCGCAGAATGCGCTTGCCCAGGCCGGCAGATGTGCCAGAGGCCTGAAACAGGGCTATATCGGGACCGAACACATTCTGGTGGGACTCCTGAAGGAAGATACCGGTGTAGCCGCAAAAGTGTTGGCGGATAACGGAGTAGAAGTGGATCAGGTCATGGAAATGATCCGGGATCTGATCGCCTTTGAAAACGGTGTGGCCGTGAAGGACAAAGAGGGATATTCTCCCAGAGCTGCCCGGATTCTGGAAGAGGCACACCGCCAGGCTGCCCGTTTCGGACAGAAGCAGACCGGCACGGAGCATCTGCTTCTTGCACTGATCAAAGAGGGCGAGAATGTTGCCGTGCGTCTGCTGAACACGTTGGGAGCCAATGTGCAGAAGATCTATGTAGATACCCTGATCGCCATCGGACAGGACGGCAATCTGTACAAGGAAGATCTGGGGAAAAAGGGAGACCGCAAGGCGAAGCAGTCTACACTGGAACAATACAGCAGAGACCTGACGGCTCTGGCCAGAGAAGGAAAATTGGATCCTGTGGTAGGCAGAGAAGAAGAGATCCGCAGAGTAGTGCAGATCTTAAGTCGCCGCACGAAGAACAATCCCTGTCTCGTCGGAGAACCCGGTGTAGGTAAGACCGCCGTGGTAGAAGGTCTGGCAGCCCGCATTGTGGCAGGAGACGTACCTTTTACCGTGCAGAATAAGAGAGTACTGACATTAGATTTGTCGGGAATGGTGGCAGGAAGTAAGTACCGTGGTGAGTTCGAGGAACGTATCAAGAAGGTATTGAAGGAAGTGACGGAGGACGGGAATATTATTTTATTCCTGGATGAACTTCATACGATCATTGGTGCCGGAGGTGCGGAAGGCGCCATTGACGCGTCCAATATCATGAAGCCTTCCCTGGCCCGTGGAGAGATCCAGCTGATTGGTGCCACCACCATTGCGGAATACCGCAAGTATATTGAGAAGGATGCGGCTCTGGAGCGCAGATTCCAGCCGGTGACTGTGGAAGAACCTACAGAGGAAGAGGCGGTCCGCATTCTGGAGGGCATCAAAGGAAAATATGAGGATCATCACCATGTGCAGATCACCCCGGAGGCCATTGAGGCTGCTGTCAGATTGTCCAGCCGTTATATCAATGACAGAAATCTGCCGGATAAGGCCATCGATCTGATCGATGAAGCTTCGGCAAGCGCAAGACTGAGTGCATTGGATGCCCCGGATAAAGCGAAGGAGATCGCTGATCGTATCCACGAGATGGATCAGGAGATGGAGAGAGCTATCCGCATGGAAGCATTTGACCAGATGGCAGAGATCAAGAAGCAGCAGGATGCGCTGGTGAAAAAATATGACCGCCTGATGAAAAAGCGGGAGAAACAGGAAGCGGGCAATGTTATCAGTATCGGTGAGAATGAGATCGCCGAGGTCGTTGCCCAGTGGACCAAGATCCCCGTACAGAAGCTGGCGGAAAAAGAGAGCGAACGACTGTTAAAACTGGAGAAGACGCTGCATAAGCGTGTCATCGGCCAGGAGGAAGCAGTGACCGCAGTGGCCAGGGCCATGCGCAGAGGCCGTGTGGGTCTGAAGGATCCCAACCGTCCCATCGGCTCCTTCCTGTTCTTAGGTCCTACCGGTGTTGGTAAGACGGAACTGTCCAAGGCATTGGCAGAAGCCATGTTCGGCTCTGAAGATGCCATGATCCGTGTTGATATGTCCGAATACATGGAAGGCCATTCGGTCTCCAAGATGATCGGATCACCGCCCGGATATGTAGGCTTTGAAGAAGGCGGACAGCTGAGCGAGAAGGTTCGCCGTAATCCCTACTCTGTTGTTCTGTTTGACGAGATCGAGAAAGCGCATCCGGATGTATTTAATGTACTTTTGCAGGTACTGGATGACGGTCATATCACGGACTCCAAGGGACGCAAGGTCAGCTTCAAGAACACTGTGCTGATCATGACTTCCAATGCGGGTGCACAGCGTATCGTGGATCCCAAGAATCTGGGCTTTGCCACAGAGAAGAGCGAGACAAAGGATTACGAGAAGATGAAATCCAATGTCATGGAAGAAGTAAAGCGCAGCTTCAAGCCGGAATTTATCAACCGTATTGATGATATTATCGTGTTCCACCAGCTGAACAATGAGAACATGAAGGAGATCGTGAATCTTCTGGCATCCAATCTGTACAAGAGATGTGAGGATCAGCTGGGGATCCATCTGACCATCACAGCAGCGCTGAAGGAGCATCTGGTATCCAAATATGCGGATAACAAGATGGGAGCAAGACCCTTGAAGCGTGCGATTCAGTCCGTGGTAGAGGATGCTCTGGCAGAGGAGTATATAATAAGGCAGACCAC
>ENA-USZI01000561-USZI01000561.1-human-gut-metagenome-genome-assembly--contig:-NODE-561-length-27208-cov-14.186245_pt1 | contig 27208 bp, 26 predicted proteins | sample MGYA00250042_ERZ773532 | MGnify/ENA primary metagenome ERZ773532 (study PRJEB29103, sample SAMN06112036) | human gut metagenome | biome: human gut; feature: ankylosing spondylitis patient; material... | reverse complement strand
GTGTAATTCTCTGATATGACTCAACAGATTGTAGGGTAAGGTGTTTTTTACGAAGTAAAAAACGTCTGCATAATAATCAGTTACGAATCCATCCCTTTTTCCTGGATAAGCCAGCGTATCCATCTCTGGAAAGGGAAACTGTAAACCCTCATTTCTGTAATGTACGATTGGCACTCGTTCAAGTACAAGCCCACGGTATTTGAGGATGTATTCATAGTGACAAGGTTGCTCAATGCTAATCGTTGACCACCAGTGTTGTCCTCCTATATCTTTTTCTGTGTAGCCAATATGAATGGCATAATCCGGGTCCAACCGATAATAGGCCTCGCTGATACCGTCATATTCCCAATTGTCGTAATCCAGAAGCAGTCTGACTATGCGGTCAGCGGGTGCCAGGTCCAGGTTAAAGCGCTCTCTCCACATTGCCATGACATCTCCAGGGCTGGCACAGCTAGTTACGGGCGTATTGGCATCTTGTTGCCGGGTGTAAACGACACCGGCTCTGACAGTTTTTCCCTCTTTTATATAGTCCTGGGTCAGATAGTAGGGTTTCATTCTGACGTTACGAATTTGTAGAATAGCCAGCACCTTATGCTGGAGTGTGATGTGGTGCAGCTGAATATCCGGACAATGGTGCTCTGCAAAACTGACTTTTCTTAACAGATCGATTAAATTTGCCTGGTTAAGTTGCTTACCATCTTCCGGCACGCCGGTAATCACCCCTTCATCATTCACGCCAAAAATCAGATACCGGTCACCGTCATGCAGGACGTTTGCCATGCAGAGGATATCGTGAACAAGGGCTGCATTGTTTTGGTGGTAGGTTTGTTTAAAGGTAAGCGTGCAGCGAGAACCGTATTGACGGGGATGTGTTATTCATTTGGCAATGCTACGCGCCAGGGGAGCAGTTCGCTGACCCGGTTTATCGGCCAGTCAGCTATAACATCAAGCACATGGCGAAGGTAGCTTTCTGGCTCCACTCCGTTCAGTTTGCATGTCCCGATCAGGCTGTACAGCAGCGCTCCCCGCTCTCCTCCATGATCCGAACCGAAGAACAGGTAGTTTTTGCGGCCCAGGCTGACCATCCGTAGCGCATTCTCAGCTATGTTGTTATCTGCCTCGGCCCAGCCGTCGTCAGTATAGTAAGCCAGCGCCGGCCACTGGTTCAGTACGTACGTGAACGCTTTCGCCAGTTCTGAGTGTCGCGACAGCGTTTTCACCTTTTCACGCAGCCAGCTTTCCAGGGATTTCAGCCGCGGTTTAGCTTTTTGCTGACGTTCTGCAAGGCGTCGCTTCGCCGGCATCCCCCTTATTTCCGCCTCGATGGCATATAACTCACCGATCCGTTTCAGGGCTTCCTCCGTCAGCGCTGACGGGGTGCGAACGTGCACATCGTGGATCTTGCGGCGGGCATGAGCCCAGCAGGCAGCTTCCGTTATCTGTCCATTGCGGTACAGTTCGTTGAACCCGGCGTACGCATCCGCCTGCAGAACACCGCTGAAGCCAGCGAGATGGCTCTGCGGGTGGATACCTTTTCTGTCCGGGCTGTAAGCGAACCACACTGCCGGCGCCAGCTCTGACCCGGCGTTACGGTCGTCACGAACGTACGTCCACAACCGCCCGGTCTTCGTTTTCTTATTACCTGGCAACAGCACCGGGACAGGCGTGTCATCAGCATGGAGCTTACCGTCAGTCAGCACATAGTCCTGAAGCGCCCCTTCCAGCGGTGACAGTAGCCGGCAACACGCATCCACCCAGCCCGACAGCAGTGAGCGGCTCAGCTCCACACCCTGGCGGCCGTATATTTCAGACTGGCGGTACAGCGGGGTGTGCTCTGCATACTTTGAACTCAGCACGCGGGCCAGCAGCCCCGGTCCTGCGATACCCCGCTCGATGGGCCGTGAAGGCGCGGGGGCCTGCACGATGGCATCGCACTGAGTACAGGCATGCTTTTCACGTACTGTCCGGATAACCCGGAAGGCGCTGCGCATCAGCTCCAGCTGTTCGGCGGCATCTTCACCCAGGTAACTCAGCGCACCACCACATTCCGGGCAGCATGACGCTGCCGGCAGCAGCCGTTTTTCGTCACGGGGAAGTGATTCAGGGAACGGTTTGCGGGTACGGGTCTGCCGCAGCGGGCGCTGCACGGCCGGGTCATCCACCCGGCCGGTAAGGGTATCGCTTTCTTTCTGCAACTGCTTAAGGTCGGCTTCCATCTTCGCGATACGGCGGGAGACTTTTTCGGAGCGGCTGCCGAAGTTCATCCGGCGCAGCTTATCCAGTTGCGCCTGCAGGTGATCTATTTCGCGTTCACGCTCGTTCAGCTTTTCCAGAAGGGCACGGTTCAGCGCCTCCTGTTCGGCAAGGAGACGTTTCAGTTCATCGATATCGTCAGGAAGTAAGCTGTTCATACCGGGTATATTACCAGGCTCATTCAGCGTCGACCAGGATAAAGAGGCCTACAACATAGTCAGTGACGTAAGCAGTCTTTTAGGCTGCCGCCAGTCGATACCTTCAAGGAGCATCGCCAGCTGTGCCTGTGTGAGGAACACTTTGCCATCCCGGGCTGACGGCCAGGCGAAGCGGCCGCGCTCCAGCCGTTTGGTCAGCAGACACAGTCCATCGCCGGTAGACCAGAGGAGCTTTACCTGACTGCCATTACGCCCACGGAAGATAAAAACGTGACCTGACATCGGATCGTCTTTCAGCGTCGTCTGCACCTTTGCCGCCAGGCCGTTGAAGCCGTTTCTCATATCGGTGATGCCAGCGACCAGCCAGATCTTTGTCCCTGATGGTAATGGGATCAACGTTTGAGCTCCCGTATCAGCAGGTTCAGGATATTTTCGCTGATGGCACCATTCAGACGGAGTGATCCGTGCCGGAACGTCACTTCACAGCTGATATTGAGTGATTCAGGTGCCGCAGCAGCTACAGGTTGTGACCGGGGGGAGGTTGCAGGGACAACATCTTCGGCATCAAGTGTTATCGGGAGCAGCTCAGGCACGTTGTTTTCTGTTGTTGAAGGAGGACGTAGTTTTCCTTCGCGCCAGTACTGGCGCCACTTAAACAGCAAATTATCGTTGATCCCATGCTCACGAGCGAGTTGCGCTACGGAGATCTCTGGTCGATGCGAGAGTTCAACCATTTTGATTTTGAACTCAACGGGATAATTAGGGCTTTTTTTACGCACTGCGGTTAATGATTTCATGGATAGCGTCCACCATATTTGGTGTCCATTATCCTCTCAGGAATTTCAGGATCTGCCAGACGGTGCTGAGACGACGCTTACGCAACTTCTGACAAAGGGATGATCTGAAGGCCGTCCTTTTTGCCGTTAGGCGAGTACATAAACAGGTTGCGGAAGTTGCCTGGACCTTTGGCGCTTTTCATCGCGTTGCGGAGATTGTTCACATCCTCCTGATTCTGCGCGGCGTCGGTCATGTACATGATGAAGCCTGCATGGCTGCCGTTGATGTAATACTTACGGCGGAACAGCGTGGCGGACTCATTGAGCAGGGCTGACGGAATGGCAGAAAGATAGCCGGGCAGGCCGTAGATCTCCTGGTTAATGTCCGGTTCCATCAGATGAAAGATGCTGCCTTTCGTGAACTGATACGGCTGTGTTGTCATACCGTATTGCACAAACCAGTAGGTTTCTAGGTCTAACCCGCGTCGGGTGTATTTTGCCAGGGCCGGTTCAAGGGCGATAACTTCACCGAAGCGGTTCGTGCGTTTCTCCAGGTAGGCGTTACCAAATACCAGATAGTCCTGCACAAAACGTGAAAAAGCCTGCTGGCTGAGCAGCGGGTGAGGGATGTAGGTACTGGTCAGAATGTTGCACTTTACTGCAATCGGGGAACTGTGATGCACAGCAGCGCGGAAGGTGCGCGCCAGTCCGTCAAAGCTGACAGGAGGCTCATACCAGCGATCTGTCTGTACGCATTCCACATAGTCCAGCAGTTCGCGGCGGTCAAGTACTGGAATGGGATCACCGAAGCTGAATGCTTCGGCTGTAGTCTGGCTTTTAAGCTGGCTCTGTTTCGTCGCCGCAGCGCGGTTCTTCTTACTCTTTCCCATCAAAAAATCTCCACAATATTGCTGGTATTGGCGGATTCGCCCTGCAGCGGTTCGTTAAACAATGCGTGCATCGTTGCCCAGGCCAGATCGGCGTGGCTGGCTTCTTCGCTGCGGCTGGCTTCATAGGTCGGGCGGTTGCCGCTGGCGGTGGTGGCGCGACGGATTGCCATAAATGACTGCGCTATGTCGGTGTGTCCGGCGTCAAACTCCAGACGGCGGTGACTGATAATGTCGTAGGCCTTGAGTACCAGGGCGTTTTTAACGTTGGGGTTGTAGACAAACTCCCGGACGGCAGGAAAGAATGCTTTCACGTTCTCGTAAACCCCGTGGCCGACGCCAGTTGAGTCGATGCCGATGTATGTCACGTTGTACTGTTCGGTCAGTTTTTTGATGGCGTCAGCCTGGGCGCGGAAGTCCATCCCGCGCCACTGGTGACGCTCAAGAATGCGGAACTTACCGCCCGGCACGGCTGGCGGTGCCACCACCACGCATCCGGCACTGTCGCCGTTCTGCGTACCTTTTGCCGGGTCATAACCGATCCACACTTCGCGCCAGCCAAACGGGCGCAGGGCCAGTGCATGAAAGTCGGTCCAGACTTCCCAGCTGTCCACCATGCACGCCTGCAGCTCGCTGAGCGGGAACACGGACGCGAGATCGTCCACGAACTCGCACATCAGCAGGTTCTGGTATTCGTCCGGGCTGTACTCCATGCGCAACTGGTCGAGGTCGAACAGGTTACAGCCGCCGCGCACCGCATCTTCCACGGTGACTATCTGGCGGTATTGCCCGTCTGCGCACAGCAGGCCGGGGGCCAGATTGCTGTGGGACAGGTCGATGTCCACCTTATCGGCTTTGTTGCGCCCACGGTTGAACAGCGCACCAGACCAGAACGGATAAGCACTGTGTGTCAGGCTGGATGGCGTGGAAAAATAGGTTTGTCGCCATTTTTTGTGAATAGCCATACCGGAAGCCACTTTGCGCAGCTCCTGGAATTTCGGTATCCAGAAATATTCATCCAGATACAGGTTGCCGTGATAACTCTGGGCAGTGCGGGCATTGGTGCCGAGGAAGTAAAGCGTGGCCCCGTTAGGAAGCACCATCGGATCGCCTTTCAGCTCCACCTCGACTTCTTTGGCGAAGTCGATGATGTACTGCTTAAAGACGTGAGCCTGTGCCTTACTGGCAGAAAGGAAAATCTGGTTACGTCCGGTAAGCAGGGCGTCAATCAGGGCTTCACGGGCAAAGTAAAAGGTCGCGCCGATCTGGCGTGACTTCAGCAGATTACGGATGCGGTTGGTTTTTCCAGCTTCCCACCAGTGGCGCTGGTAGTTGAACATGGAGGAATGGAAGATTTCTTCCAGCTTCTCAATCTGTTCATCGGTGAAAACATTCTTTTCCGGCTGACGGCGCGGCCCTTTGTTGCGGTTGGCGACGTTAGGGTTTAAGTCGGCTTCGTTGCCGCCATTGTTAAACTTGCCGATCCGCGCGTGGCGCTCCGACTGGCGTGCCAGCAGGTCAATTTCTTTGAAATCTTTCCCTTCTTTGTGCTCCTTCATAATGAGCTGGCAATAGCGTGCGGCGGTGGTGAGCTGCATCTGATCCAGCGGCCCATAGTCACCCCACTTGTCGCGTTTTTTCCAGCTGTGAACGGTTGCAACTTTCTCGCCCAGCATTTCAGCAATGCGGGCTACGCGGTATCCCTGAAAGTACAGCAGCATGGCCTGCCGACGGGGATCGAGATCTGCGGGTGTCAGTGTGGTGTTCATGGCACAAACCTACAGCCTTGAATGAAGGCTTTCCCCGCCTGCGGTTTGTGTGGTTGTCGGTACAAATACCGCGCATTGTTTCACTGCCACCATCACCGCAACCATAAGGCTCCAGTAAGTTTTTTCTAACGGAGCACGGCTCATGACAGTGAAAGCAAAGCGTTTTCGCATCGGGGTGGAAGGTGCCACTACCGACGGACGCGAAATCCAGCGTGAATGGCTGGAACAGATGGCAGCCAGCTACAACCCGGCGGTGTATACCGCGCTGATTAACCTTGAGCACATCAAGTCTTATCTGCCGGACAGCACCTTTAACCGCTACGGCAAGGTGACGGCGCTGTTTGCTGAAGAAATCACGGAAGGTCCGCTGGCAGGCAAGATGGCGCTGTATGCCGACGTTGAGCCAACGGAATCACTGGTGGAACTGGTGAAAAAAGGCCAGAAATTATTCACCTCTATGGAAGTCAGCCCGAAGTTTGCTGATACGGGCAAAGCCTACCTGGTCGGCCTGGCTGCCACTGATGACCCTGCCAGTCTGGGCACTGAAATGCTGACATTCAGCGCCAGTGCAGCCCATAACCCGCTGGCAAACCGCAAGCAGAATCCCGCCAATCTTTTTACCGCTGCAGAGGAAACGGTGATCGAACTGGAAGAAATCCAGGATGACAAACCGTCCCTGTTTGCCCGTGTCACGGCGCTGTTCACCAAAAAAGAGCAGTCCGATGACGCCCGGTTCTCTGATGTGCATAAGGCCGTGGAACTGGTCGCCACTGAGCAGCAGAACCTGAGTGCGCGCACCGAAAAATCCCTGTCTGAGCAGGAAGAACGCCTGTCTGAGCTGGAGACTGCCCTGCAGGCACAGCAGACCGCCTTTAACGAACTGGTGGACAAGCTGAGCCAAGAAGACAGCCGCCAGGACTACCGCCAGCGTGCAACAGGCGGTAACGCCCCCGCTGACACTCTGACCAATTGCTGATGGAGCACAAAACCTGATGAAGAAGAATACCCGCTTTGCTTTTAACGCTTACCTGCAGCAGCTGGCGCGTCTGAACGGTGTGGCAGTTGAAGAACTGTCCAGCAAGTTCACCGTGGAGCCGTCTGTGCAGCAGACGCTGGAAGACCAGATCCAGCAGTCCGCCGCTTTCCTGACGCTGATTAACGTCACGCCAGTGACTGAGCAGTCCGGTCAGCTGCTGGGGCTGGGTGTTGGCAGCACCATTGCCGGAACCACTGATACCACCGCAAAAGAGCGTGAGCCTGTCGATCCGACGCTGATGGTCGATGTGGAATACAAATGCGAGCAGACCAACTTTGACACGGTGCTGACCTACGCGAAGCTGGACCTGTGGGCGAAGTTTCAGGATTTCCAGGTGCGTATCCGTGACGCCATCGTGAAACGTCAGGCACTGGACCGCATCATGATCGGCTTTAACGGCGTGAAGCGTGCGAAAACCTCCAACCGTAGCGAAAACCCGCTGCTGCAGGATGTGAACAAAGGCTGGCTGCAGAAAATCCGTGAGGATGCACCGGATCACGTCATGGGCAGCACCACCACGGGCGGTGAAACCACACCGGGCGCGGTGAAAGTCGGGAAAGGTGGCGAATATGCCAACCTGGACGCCGTGGTGATGGATGCGGTCAATGAGCTTATCGACGTGGTCTACCAGGACGATGACGATCTGGTGGTGATTTGCGGTCGTGAACTGCTGTCTGACAAGTATTTCCCGCTGGTCAACAAAGAGCAGGAAAACAGTGAAAAACTGGCTGCCGATATGATCATCAGTCAGAAACGCATGGGTGGCCTGCAGGCCGTGCGTGCGCCGTTCTTCCCGCCGAATGCGCTGCTGATCACCCGTCTGGATAACCTGTCCATCTACTGGCAGGAAGACACCCGCCGCCGTTCAGTTATCGACAACCCGAAACGTGACCGGATTGAAAACTTTGAATCCGTTAACGAAGCCTATGTGGTTGAGGACTACCGCTGCGCCGCACTGGTGGAAAACATCCAGATTGGTGATTTCAGCGCCGCCGCAGCCGAAACCGGAGCGTAATCCATGAGCCTGAGTCCCGCACGGCAGCATCGCCTGCGCGTTCAGGCTGAACAGGCCGCCCGCGAGGGCGGCAGTGTTCGCCACGCATCGGGCTATGACCTGATGCTGCTGCAACTGGCGGAAGACCGCCGCCGTCTCAAGGGCGTTCAGTCCACGGTCAAAAAAGCGGAAATCAAGGTGGAGCTGCTGCCGAAGTACGCCGCCTGGGCAGAGGGTGTCCTGGCTGCCGGAGGCGCTCAACAGGATGACGTGCTGATGTACGTGATGCTGTGGCGCATTGATGCCGGAGATTATGCCGGAGCGCTGGAGATCGGGCGTCATGCCCTGCGTCATGGCTGGGTGATGCCGCTGGGTAACCGCAACGTGCAGACCGTGCTGGCAGAGGAAATGGCAGACGCCGCGCAGAGCGCAATGCTTGCCACCACCGGCTTTGATGCCGATCTGTTGCTGCAGACGCTGGAGCTGACAGACGGTCTGGATATGCCGGACCAGTCACGGGCGCGTCTGCATAAAGCGATTGGCGCGGTCCTGAGTGAAAGCAATCCGGCGTCTGCCCTTAATCATCTCAACCATGCGTTACAGCTCGATCCCCGCTGTGGCGTGAAAAAAGACAAACAGCAGCTGGAGCGCAGACTGCGCAATGACAGCCGCTGACAGAACGTGCCCCCGCGCACGGGCGGCACGGGGTGGCGAAAGGCACTGCCACATCAAAACCCCGTCCACCGCCCTCTATTTCAGGAGAAAGCAGCATGAAGTTTGTTGCGCCAGAACAGGCACCGGAACAGGCGGAAATCATCAGAAATACGCCGTTCTGGCCTGATGTGGACCTGTCGGAGTTTCGCAGTGTCATGCGCACTGACGGCACGGTGACGCAGCCGCGTTTAAAGCAGGTTGCGCTGTCGGCAATTTCGGAGGTCAACGCAGAGCTGTATGAGTTTCGCAGACGCCAGCAGATGCTGGGGTATGCCTCGCTGGCAGAGGTTCCGGCGGAACAGCTGGACGGCAAAAGTGAGCGCATTCAGCACTATTTCAACGCGGTTTACTGCTGGGCACGCGCCATGCTCAACGAACGTTACCAGGACTATGACACCACGGCATCCGGTGTGAAGCGGGGCGAGGAACTGGCGGAAGCCAGCGGTGATTTATGGCGTGACGCCCGCTGGGCCATCAGCCGGGTAGATGATGCGGAATGGACCATTACGACTCTGACGCATACCGTCAGCCCCGATAACGGTTTTACAACCAGTCTGGAGCTTGAAGTGAGGATTGATGATTTCGAAATGGAATGATTCTTCGCAATGGAGAACTTTTAAGTTTGCAAAATGGAATAATGCGGTATCATTATTGTGAATTTAGCAAAAATGGGGAGAACTCGAAAAATGATGATTTGCCCACTGTGTGGAAGTGCCGCCCATACTCGCAGCAGTTTTCAGGTATCTTCATTGACCAAAGAGCGTTACAACCAGTGCCAGAACATTAACTGCAGCCATACTTTTGTTACCCATGAAACTTTTGTTCGTTCGATTGCAACGCCAAAAGAGTCAAATCCGGTTCAGCCGCATCCAATGAAATCAGGACAGGTGGCGCTCTCTCTTTGACGCTGCCGCCATTTTGTCGCCATCGTTAAAAAACAGTGTTTCTAACATCATGATTTTAAACAGCTTAAATTTCAGGCAACAAAAAACCCATCAACCTTGAACCGAAATGGCGGGGTTGATGGGCTCCACAAAATGGGGACATCAAAGAAAAGCAGTGGCACTAATTAAGACTGATGCCCTGCGGAAAAGTTCTGCGGTTGTGCAAAAAAATTTCATTTTCAGGGCAACTTCAGTTTTATCCTAATCCTGGCCATACCATGACGATGATTGTCCCTGCCAGCGTCAGCAGGACGTTGGCGATTGCGTAGGTGCCCGCATAGCCCAGCGCAGGGATGTTACTGCGAGCTGTATCACTGATGATCTCCATTGCCGGCGCGCAGGTGCGTGCGCCCATCATTGCGCCGAACAACAGTGCGCGGTTCATTCGCAATACATAAGCACCGAACAAGAAACAGATAACCACGGGCACCAGACTGACAATCAATCCGGCAATCAACATCTGACCGCCAATCGCGCCCAGGCCGTTATTAATACCGCTACCGGCGCTCAGACCAACGCCTGCCATAAACACCATCAAGCCGAACTCTTTCACCATGCTTAATGCACCCTGCGGAATGTAACCGAAGGTCGGGTGGTTAGCACGCATAAAGCCCAGCATAATTCCGGCGAATAACAACCCGGCAGCGTTCCCCATGCCGAAACTGAATGTGCTGAACTGGAAGGTGATCATCCCGATCATCAGCCCAATAACAAAGAAGGCGCAGAATGCCAGCAGGTCAGTGACCTGGCTGTGAATCGAGATAAAGCCGATGCGATCGGCGATGGTTTTTACGCGACGGGCATCACCGCTGACTTGTAAAACGTCACCTTTGTTAAGCACGACGTTGTCATCTATCGGCATCTCAATCTGGCTACGAATGACGCGGTTAAGGAAGCAACCGTGATCGGTCAACTTCAGTTGTGCGAGACGTTTACCTACAGCGTTATGGTTTTTAACGACCACTTCTTCAGTGACGATACGCATGTCGAGAAGGTCACGATCGAAAACTTCTTTACCGTTACGGAAGCTGGGATCGAGTCGGGCATGGGCGTCGGGATAGCCTACCAACGCTATTTCATCGCCCATTTGTAGCACGGCATCACCGTCTGGATTTGCCAGAATCCCGTTACGTCGAATACGTTCAATGTAGCAGCCGGTTTGTCGATAAATACCCAGTTCACGCAGATTTTTGCCGTCGGTCCAGGCCACCAGCTCCGGGCCGACGCGATAGGCGCGGATCACCGGTAAATAAACCTTACGGTTGGCATCAGTGTCCAGGCCACGTTCGCGGGCGATTTGCTGGGCGCTGGTCTGTAAGTCCTGATGCTGCAATTTCGGCAAGTAACGCGCACCAACAATCAAACTCACCAGACCGATTAAATAGGTTAAGGCATACCCGAGGCTCAGATTATCCAGTGCCAGTGAGAGCTGCCTGCTTTCCATGCCGGAATGACGCAGTGTATCGCCAGCACCGACCAGAACCGGTGTCGACGTCATAGAGCCTGCTAACATACCGGCCGTCAGGCCAATATCCCAGCCAAACAGCTTACCTAACCCTAAGGCGATCACCAGCGCACTGCCAACCATCACCAGTGCTAACATTAGGTAATTTTTCCCATCGCGAAAAAAAATGGAAAAAAAGTTCGGTCCGGCTTCGACCCCGACGCAGAAAATAAACAGCATAAAGCCAAGATTAAGCGCGTCGGTGTTAATGCTGAAATGTTGTTGGCCTAATAACAGTGATACGACCAAAACGCCAATGGAATTACCCAGTTGGATCGAACCAAGTCGTAACTTTCCGAGACATAGCCCAAGCGCGAGGACCACAAATAATAACAGAATGTAATTCCCATTTAACAATTCGGCGACGTTTATATTCACGGAGGCTAACTTCTTGTTTACTAGTAAGCTGTTGAAAGAAATGGTAATTTACGATAATGTTTTTTACCAGAATTCAGGGCGCAGATTCATTCAGCGCACCTAAACGATAGTAAAGTAACAATATATTTTACTAGTGTAATCACATTAGGTATCAACGGCTATATGAATTGCGTTGGCCTATATTAGCATGGAATGCGAAGCGGCTTTATCTTACTGAACGCCACACTGGCGAAAAATGTGTTCGATAGACGCAGTGTCAGGAGGAACGAGTGAAACATAAACAACGTTGGGCGGGGGCAATCTGCTGTTTTGTCCTCTTCATTGTGGTGTGCCTTTTTCTGGCGACGCACATGAAAGGCGCTTTTCGGGCTGCCGGGCATCCTGAAATCGGCTTGCTGTTTTTCATTCTTCCTGGAGCAGTTGCCAGTTTCTTTTCACAGCGTAGAGAAGTCCTGAAACCTCTGTTTGGCGCAATGCTGGCGGCACCCTGTTCGATGCTCATAATGCGGCTGTTTTTTTCACCAACGCGCTCATTCTGGCAAGAGCTGGCATGGTTATTAAGTGCGGTGTTCTGGTGTGCGCTGGGGGCACTGTGTTTCTTATTTATCAGTAGTTTGTTTAAACCACAGCACAGAAAAAATCAGTAAAGCCCTCAACGCGAGGGCTTGTCAGACGATCAGGCGTCCAGATTTTCTTTCACCCATGCAGCAAAATCGGTATAGCCGCCGATATGTTGCTGATCGACAAAAATCTGCGGCACGGTTTCTACGGGTTTACCTGCCTTTTGTTGTAGATCTTCTTTAGTGATCCCTTCCGCACGAATATCTACATACTGATACTGAAAATCATCGCGTTCATTGCTCAATTTCTCAGCCAGATCTTTTGCACGCACACAGTAAGGGCAACCCGAACGACCAAAAATAACGGTTTGCATTATTTCTCTCCTCATAGATTTATGCCTGTAATGATCACGCTAAAATGTATTCGCTGAAAGTAGGTTTAACCTGTTGCATTAATTGCTAAAAGCTATAACTGTTAAACACAATACAGTGAAAAGTTTTAGACTGAAGGCTCACTTTGCAGAGGGAAGCGTATGCGCGCGATCGGTAAATTGCCTAAAGGCGTGTTGATACTGGAATTTATCGGAATGATGCTACTGGCGGTGGCGCTGCTGTCGGTAAGCGACTCCCTGTCGCTGCCTGAGCCATTTTCTCGGCCAGAAGTGCAGATTCTGATGATTTTTCTCGGTGTTTTGCTCATGCTTCCCGCTGCGGTGGTGGTTATTCTTCAGGTGGCAAAACGTCTTGCCCCACAGCTGATGAACCGTCCACCGCAATATTCACGTTCAGAAAGAGAAAAAGATAATGACGCCAACCATTGAACTTATTTGTGGCCATCGCTCCATTCGCCATTTCACTGATGAACCCATTTCCGAAGCGCAGCGTGAGGCGATTATTAACAGCGCCCGTGCGACGTCCAGTTCCAGTTTTTTGCAGTGCAGTAGCATTATTCGCATTACCGACAAAGCGTTACGTGAAGAACTGGTGACGCTGACCGGCGGGCAAAAACACGTAGCGCAAGCGGCGGAGTTCTGGGTGTTCTGTGCCGACTTTAACCGCCATTTACAGATCTGTCCGGATGCTCAGCTCGGCCTGGCGGAACAACTGTTGCTCGGTGTCGTTGATACGGCAATGATGGCGCAGAATGCATTAATCGCAGCGGAATCGCTGGGATTGGGCGGGGTATATATCGGCGGCCTGCGCAATAATATTGAAGCGGTGACGAAACTGCTTAAATTACCGCAGCATGTTCTGCCGCTGTTTGGGCTGTGCCTTGGCTGGCCTGCGGATAATCCGGATCTTAAGCCGCGTTTACCGGCCTCCATTTTGGTGCATGAAAACAGCTATCAACCGCTGGATAAAGGCGCACTGGCTCAGTATGACGAGCAACTGGCGGAATATTACCTCACCCGTGGCAGCAATAATCGCCGGGATACCTGGAGCGATCATATCCGCCGAACAATCATTAAAGAAAGCCGCCCATTTATTCTGGATTATTTGCACAAACAGGGTTGGGCGACGCGCTAAAACCGCCACGTCGATGTATGATACGCGGGCTTTTGACCAGGTCTGACAGAGAGGTGCAGGGTGAAAATTGCCATATTGTCCCGGGATGGAACGCTCTATTCGTGTAAGCGGCTGCGTGAAGCCGCTATACAGCGCGGTCACCTGGTTGAAATTCTTGATCCGCTTTCTTGCTACATGAACATAAATCCTGCGGCGTCTTCTATTCACTACAAAGGCCGCAAGTTACCCCATTTTGACGCAGTGATCCCGCGTATTGGCACCGCCATTACCTTTTATGGGACGGCGGCACTGCGCCAGTTCGAGATGCTGGGGAGCTATCCGCTCAATGAGTCGGTCGCCATTGCCCGGGCGCGTGACAAATTGCGTTCCATGCAACTGCTGGCGCGTCAGGGCATCGACCTGCCTGTCACGGGCATTGCGCATTCGCCGGATGATACCAGCGATTTAATCGACATGGTCGGTGGTGCGCCGCTGGTGGTCAAGTTGGTTGAAGGCACGCAGGGAATTGGCGTCGTGCTGGCGGAGACGCGTCAGGCGGCGGAAAGCGTGATTGACGCTTTCCGCGGTCTGAACGCGCATATTCTGGTGCAGGAATATATCAAAGAGGCGCAAGGGTGCGATATCCGCTGTCTGGTTGTTGGCGATGAAGTGGTCGCTGCGATTGAACGGCGGGCGAAAGAGGGCGATTTTCGTTCCAATTTGCATCGTGGCGGCGCGGCAAGCGTCGCCAGTATCACACCACAGGAGCGTGAAATCGCGATAAAAGCCGCGCGAACGATGGCGCTGGACGTTGCTGGTGTGGATATTCTGCGTGCTAATCGCGGGCCGTTGGTGATGGAGGTGAATGCGTCGCCGGGGCTGGAAGGAATAGAAAAAACCACCGGTATCGACATCGCGGGTAAAATGATCCGCTGGATCGAACGCCACGCTACGACAGAATATTGCCTGAAAACGGGTGGTTAGTCGCAATCACATTACTGATCATGGTTTTGCCTGCGCTTTTTGCGTAAGCTGTGCCGGTCTTTTTATCGAAAGAGGTTGTACAAAATTATGACATCGCTGGTCGTTCCTGGTCTGGATACGCTGCGTCAATGGCTCGATGACCTGGGGATGAGTTTTTTTGAATGTGATAACTGTCAGGCTCTGCATCTGCTCCATATGCAGAATTTCGACGGTGTCTTTGATGCCAAAATCGATCTGATCGATAACACGATCCTGTTTTCTGCCATGGCGGAAGTCCGACCTTCAGCCGTATTGCCGCTGGCGGCGGATTTATCTGCCATCAATGCCAGTTCGCTGACCGTGAAAGCATTTCTTGATATGCAGGATGATAATCTGCCAAAGCTGGTGGTTTGCCAGTCTTTATCCGTTATGCAGGGCGTAACCTATGAGCAGTTTGCATGGTTCGTGCGTCAGAGCGAAGAGCAGATTTCGATGGTCATTCTTGAAGCTAATGCCCATCAACTGCTGTTACCGACTGACGATGAAGGGCAAAACAACGTTACCGAAAACTATTTCCTCCACTGATAACTCCTTTCGAGCACGCAGTCGCTGGTGCAGTGGCTGCGCGCTGCAAAATTATCTGCTGTTTTTAACCTTTTCTTAAAGATTATTTCACTTCTCTTGTGTCGATTTGGCTTTATCACATAGAGCAAATACGCATAAAAATTTGTTAAATACCGTTTTTTAATCCGAGCTATAGTCTCAAACCCTGGCTAAAGTTATTCTTGCGATGCTTTTATATAGCGAGCAGTGCTGGCCGGGAGAAAGTTCTCTTTTCTTACACCGCGCCGATAAAAAATATGCACGTTTATTGCATATCTTTCAGTGTGACAACTTTTGTTCGTTTGTTAACGAACTTTCAGAAGGAAAGAGATATGACCGCCTTAAATAAAAAATGGCTTTCGGGTCTGGTTGCGGGTGCTCTGATGGCCGTCTCTGTCGGCACGCTCGCGGCTGAACAAAAAACACTCCACATTTATAACTGGTCTGATTATATCGCCCCGGACACGGTGGCCAATTTTGAAAAAGAAACCGGTATTAAAGTCGTCTACGATGTTTTCGACTCTAACGAAGTACTGGAAGGCAAATTAATGGCGGGTAGCACCGGCTTTGACTTGGTGGTTCCATCTGCCAGCTTTCTTGAACGCCAGTTGACTGCGGGAGTTTTCCAGCCGCTGGACAAAAGCAAATTGCCGGAGTGGAAGAATCTCGACCCGGAGCTGCTGAAGCTGGTCGCCAAACACGATCCCGACAATAAATTTGCTATGCCCTATATGTGGGCGACGACCGGGATTGGCTATAACGTTGATAAAGTTAAAGCTGTGCTGGGCGAAAACGCGCCCGTCGATAGCTGGGACTTGATCCTCAAACCTGAAAATCTGGAAAAACTGAAAAGCTGCGGTGTCTCTTTCCTGGATGCGCCAGAAGAAGTTTTTGCTACCGTGTTGAATTATCTCGGCAAAGATCCCAACAGCACTAAAGCGGATGATTACACCGGACCGGCAACCGATCTGCTGTTAAAGCTGCGCCCGAACATTCGTTATTTCCATTCATCTCAATACATTAACGACCTGGCAAACGGCGATATTTGCGTCGCTATCGGCTGGGCAGGTGATGTCTGGCAGGCGTCAAACCGCGCGAAGGAAGCGAAGAATGGAGTGAATGTCTCGTTCTCGATTCCAAAAGAAGGGGCGATGGCGTTCTTTGATGTATTCGCCATGCCTGCGGATGCCAAAAACAAAGACGAAGCCTATCAGTTCCTGAATTACCTGCTGCGCCCGGATGTAGTAGCGCATATTTCCGACCATGTGTTCTATGCCAACGCCAATAAAGCAGCCACGCCGCTGGTGAGTGCGGAAGTCCGTGAGAACCCGGGTATTTATCCGCCTGCGGATGTTCGTGCGAAGCTGTTCACTCTGAAAGTGCAGGACCCGAAAATCGACCGTGTGCGCACCCGCGCGTGGACCAAAGTGAAGAGCGGAAAATAATCCGCAGCCTTAGATGCCGGGCGGGCGCACCACACCCGCCGGCAATTCGCACCATCATGGTGCGCTTGCACACATTCAATGCCGGAGAGCAGCCGTGAATGACGCTATCCCTCGCCCGCAGGCGAAAACCCGTAAGGCGCTGACGCCGCTATTAGAAATCCGCAACCTCACCAAATCCTACGATGGTCAACATGCGGTGGATGATGTCAGCCTGACCATCTACAAAGGTGAAATCTTCGCGCTGCTGGGCGCATCCGGCTGTGGCAAGTCCACGCTGCTGCGTATGCTGGCAGGTTTCGAACAACCTTCTGCCGGACAGATAATGCTTGATGGCGTCGATTTGTCACAGGTGCCGCCTTACCTGCGCCCCATCAATATGATGTTTCAGTCTTACGCGCTGTTTCCGCATATGACCGTGGAACAGAACATCGCTTTTGGCCTGAAACAGGACAAACTACCGAAAGCGGAAATTGCCAGTCGGGTCCATGAGATGCTCGGCCTGGTGCACATGCAGGAGTTCGCCAAACGCAAACCGCATCAGCTTTCCGGTGGTCAGCGACAGCGTGTGGCCCTGGCCCGAAGCCTTGCCAAACGCCCGAAACTATTACTGCTCGATGAGCCGATGGGCGCGCTGGATAAAAAGCTGCGTGACCGGATGCAGCTTGAAGTGGTGGATATTCTGGAGCGCGTCGGTGTGACTTGTGTGATGGTCACCCACGATCAGGAAGAGGCGATGACGATGGCGGGACGTATCGCCATTATGAATCGCGGGAAATTTGTCCAGATTGGCGAGCCAGAAGAGATCTACGAACATCCAACCACCCGCTACAGTGCTGAATTTATCGGTTCGGTTAATGTCTTTGAAGGTGTACTCAAAGAGCGTCATGAGGATGGGCTTGTGCTTTATTCGCCTGGGCTGGTGCATCCACTGAAAGTCGACGCGGATGCCTCGGTGGTCGATAACGTGCCGGTACATGTGGCGCTGCGCCCGGAAAAAATCATGCTTTGCGAAGAGCCGCCCGCCAATGGTTGTAACTTCGCGGTGGGGGAGGTGATACACATTGCCTATCTCGGCGATCTTTCGGTGTATCACGTTCGTCTGAAAAGTGGGCAGATGATTAGCGCCCAGCTACAAAACGCCCATCGTCATCGTAAAGGGTTACCGACCTGGGGCGACGAAGTGCGTTTGTGCTGGGAAGTGGACAGCTGTGTGGTGCTGACGGTTTAAGGAGCAAAGATGAATACACTTGAACCTGCTGCCCAGTCGAAACCGCCGGGCGGATTTAAGCTGTGGTTGTCGCAGCTGCAAATGAAGCATGGGCGCAAACTGGTCATTGCGTTGCCATATATCTGGTTGATCTTGCTGTTTCTGCTGCCATTTCTGATTGTCTTTAAAATAAGCCTGGCGGAGATGGCGCGCGCTATTCCACCTTATACCGAACTGATGGAGTGGGCTGACGGGCAACTGTCCATCACTCTTAATCTCGGTAATTTTCTGCAACTGACCGACGATCCGCTCTATTTCGATGCTTATCTCCAGTCGCTACAGGTGGCTGCGATTTCGACATTTTGCTGTTTACTGATCGGCTATCCGCTGGCGTGGGCGGTGGCGCACAGTAAGCCTTCGACCCGTAATATTTTATTACTACTGGTGATCCTGCCGTCGTGGACCTCGTTTCTGATCCGCGTTTATGCCTGGATGGGAATATTAAAAAACAACGGTGTGCTGAATAATTTTCTGCTGTGGCTGGGGGTTATCGATCAACCGCTGACCATTCTGCATACCAATCTGGCCGTTTATATCGGCATTGTTTACGCTTACGTGCCGTTTATGGTACTGCCGATTTATACCGCGTTGATTCGTATTGATTATTCGCTGGTGGAAGCAGCGCTGGATCTCGGTGCACGACCGCTGAAAACGTTCTTTACTGTGATCGTGCCGCTGACTAAAGGTGGGATTATTGCCGGATCGATGCTGGTGTTTATCCCGGCTGTGGGCGAGTTTGTGATCCCGGAACTGCTCGGTGGCCCGGACAGCATCATGATCGGGCGCGTGCTATGGCAAGAGTTTTTCAATAACCGCGACTGGCCGGTGGCCTCGGCGGTAGCGATCATCATGTTGCTGCTGCTAATTGTGCCGATAATGTGGTTCCACAAACACCAGCAAAAAAGCGTGGGAGAACACGGATGAATAATTTACCGGTAGTTCGTTCGCCCTGGCGGATTGTGATTTTGCTGCTGGGCTTTACCTTTCTCTACGCGCCAATGCTGATGCTGGTTATCTATTCGTTTAACAGCTCGAAGCTGGTGACGGTGTGGGCCGGCTGGTCAACGCGCTGGTATGGTGAGTTATTGCGCGATGACGCGATGATGAGTGCGGTTGGTTTAAGCCTGACAATTGCTGCCTGTGCGGCAACGGCGGCGGCGATCCTCGGGACTATTGCGGCGGTGGTGCTGGTGCGTTTTGGCAGGTTTCGCGGATCAAATGGTTTTGCCTTTATGATCACCGCGCCGCTGGTGATGCCAGATGTCATCACGGGCTTGTCGCTGTTGTTATTATTCGTCGCGCTTGCTCATGCCATTGGCTGGCCTGCGGACCGCGGTATGCTCACCATCTGGCTGGCGCATGTCACTTTTTGTACGGCTTATGTGGCGGTCGTTATTTCTTCAAGATTGCGGGAACTGGATCGCTCGATAGAAGAAGCAGCGATGGATCTCGGTGCGACGCCGCTGAAAGTGTTTTTCGTCATTACGCTACCGATGATCATGCCCGCGATCATTTCTGGCTGGTTACTGGCTTTTACTTTGTCGCTTGATGATCTGGTGATCGCCAGCTTTGTTTCCGGGCCGGGAGCCACCACGTTACCGATGCTGGTCTTTTCCAGCGTGCGGATGGGGGTGAATCCGGAAATCAACGCCCTTGCAACGTTAATTCTCGGTGCGGTCGGAATTGTCGGATTTATCGCCTGGTATCTGATGGCTCGCGCAGAAAAACAGCGGATACGCGATATCCAGCGTGCAAGACATGGCTGAAGACACTAAAATTTGCCAACCTGGCTACATAATGCCGCGCATGCCGCGGCATTGTTTTCATGGAAGACGAAACGTTGGGATTTTTTAAGAAAACATCTTCATCTCATGCTCGCCTGAATGTGCCTGCGCTGGTGCAGGTAGCGGCGCTCGCCATTATTATGATCCGTGGCCTCGACGTGCTGATGATTTTCAATACGCTGGGCGTGCGCGGTATTGGCGAGTTCATTCATCGCAGCGTACAAACCTGGAGCTTAACGCTGGTATTTTTAAGCAGTCTGGTGCTGGTTTTTATCGAGATCTGGTGTGCGTTTTCACTGGTGAAAGGGCGTCGCTGGGCGCGCTGGCTATATCTGCTGACACAAATCACCGCCGCAAGTTACTTGTGGGCGGCTTCGCTGGGGTATGGTTATCCGGAGCTGTTCAGCATTCCCGGTGAATCAAAACGTGAAATCTTCCATAGCCTGATGCTGCAGAAGCTGCCGGATATGCTCATCCTGATGCTGCTGTTCGTTCCCTCGACCAGTCGGCGGTTCTTCCAGTTGCAATAATGTGTATAATCGTCGCCCCTGATGATGTGAAGGTCAATGTATGCAGTGCGCACTTTACGACGCGGGTCGCTGTCGTTCCTGTCAGTGGATAACGCAGCCGATTCCAGAGCAACTCTCCGCTAAAACCGCCGATCTTAAAAATCTGCTCGCCGATTTTCCGGTTGAGGAATGGTGCGCGCCGGTGTCAGGCCCGGAACAAGGGTTTCGTAATAAAGCCAAAATGGTGGTGAGTGGTAGCGTTGAAAAACCACTGCTCGGTATGCTGCATCGCGATGGCACGCCGGAAGACCTTTGTGACTGCCCGCTTTATCCAGCCTCATTTGCGCCCGTTTTTGCGGCGCTAAAACCGTTTATCGCCCGAGCGGGGTTAACGCCCTACAACGTGGCGCGTAAGCGTGGCGAACTGAAATACATTCTGCTGACTGAAAGCCAGAGTGATGGCGGCATGATGCTGCGCTTTGTACTGCGTTCTGATACCAAGCTGGCGCAACTGCGTAAGGCGCTGCCGTGGTTACACGAACAACTACCGCAGCTGAAAGTTATTACCGTCAATATTCAGCCGGTACATATGGCGATTATGGAAGGGGAGACGGAGATCTACCTGACCGAACAACAGGCACTGGCGGAGCGTTTTAATGACGTACCGCTGTGGATCCGTCCGCAAAGTTTCTTCCAGACTAATCCGGCGGTCGCCAGCCAGTTGTACGCCACCGCGCGCGACTGGGTACGACAGCTGCCGGTTAAACATATGTGGGATCTGTTCTGCGGTGTGGGGGGCTTTGGTTTACACTGCGCGACGCCTGACATGCAGTTAACCGGGATCGAAATTGCGCCAGAGGCCATTGCCTGTGCAAAGCAGTCAGCCGCTGAACTGGGCTTAACGCGTTTGCAATTTCAGGCGCTGGACTCCACTCAGTTTGCCACTGCTCAGGGGGAGGTGCCGGAGCTGGTGCTGGTTAACCCGCCGCGCCGCGGCATTGGTAAACCGCTGTGTGATTATCTCTCAACGATGGCACCGCGTTTTATTATCTACTCCAGCTGTAACGCCCAAACCATGGCGAAAGATATCCGCGAACTGCCTGGGTTTCGCATTGAACGGGTGCAGCTTTTCGATATGTTCCCGCACACCGCGCACTATGAAGTGCTGACGCTGCTGGTGAAGCAATAAAAAAGCCGCAGGTGCGGCTTCAGATTGCTGACAAAGTGCGCGTTGTTTATGCCGGATGCGGCGTAAACGCCTTATCCGGCCTACAAAAGCGTGCAAATTCAATACATTGCATGGGCCATGTAGGCCTGATAAGCGTAGCGCATCAGGCAATTTTACCTTTGTCATCAGTCTCAAGCCGCGGTTGCGGCTTTCTGAATCTTACTGCGGGAACCACTGGTCATTGATTTTCTGATATGTACCGTCAGCTTTAATTGCTGCCAGCGCGTTATTCAGTTTTTCCAGCAGAGCTTTGTTATCCGGACGTACAGCGATACCCAGGCCGATGCCGAAGTATTGCGGATCGGTCACTTTTTCAGTAGCAACGCCCAGTTGCGGATTGGTTTTCAGCCATTCGTTTACCACCGCGGTGTCACCAAATACCCCATCAATACGACCATTTTTCAGATCGATAAAGGCATTCTGATAACTGTCATAGGAGACAGTTTTCACTTCCGGGTGCTGATCCTGAATATATTTCTGGTGCGTGGTGCCGTTTTCCATCCCAATACGTTTGCCTTTCAGATCGGCAAACGTTTTGTAGGTATCTTTTTTGGCAATCACGACGGCTGAGTTTTCATAGTAGGGCGTGGTAAACGATACCTGCTTGCTACGCTCCGGGGTGATATCCATACCGGAGATTACGGCGTCATATTTTCTGAATTTCAGTGACGGGATCAGGCTGTCGAACGCGTGATTAGTAAAAGTACATTCTGCCTGCATTTGTTTGCACAAGGCTTTTGCCAGATCGATATCAAAGCCGACAATCTCATTATTAGCACCTATAGATTCAAAGGGTGGATAGGTGGCTGAAACGCCAAAATTGATTTTCTCTGCGGCAGAAGCACCGAAAGTAAAGGAAGCAAGTAAAGCGGCAAGAACTAACTTTTTCATGATGGAACTCCCGTCTGTCAATCTTATGATTTTTGGCCGTGTCTGCGGCATGGGATAACAATGCCATCAAGTGAATTTATATGCAATAAATATGATTAAATAATTTAAATGAAATAAAAAAGACGGACAACTTAGTGGGTTGTCCGTCTTCATTATAAGAATTTATGCACTATGTAGGCCGGATAAGGCGTCCCCGCCGCATCCGGCACAGGCACCGTGCTGATGTCTGATGCGACGCTGGCGCGTCTTATCAGACCTACAAAACCCCCCGGCGAATGTACGCAGCCACATTAATTTCGCCGTTCGAATGCCAGCGCTTTGCGCTCGATCAGACGCATCATCAGCGTCAGCAGGCCGTTGACGACCAGGTAAATAATCCCTGCCGCACCGAACACCATTACATCGTAGGTGCGTCCGTACAACAACTGGCTGTAGCCCATCACTTCCATCAGCGTAATGGTGTAAGCCAGAGAGGTACTTTTGAACACCAGCACCACTTCGTTGGAATAAGAAGAGAGCGAGCGTTTAAAGGCATACGGCAGCAGGATCGCCAGCGTATCTTTTTTGCTCATTCCCAGGGCGCTACAGGACTGCCACTGACCTTCCGGGATCGCACGAATTGCACCGTAAAACAGCTGCGTGGTATACGCCGCACTGTTCAGCGATAACGCAATCAGCGCACATAACCACGGTTCTGACAACAAATGCCACAGTGCCGGATACTCCTGCAAAGTCGGAAACTGGCCCGGCCCGTAATAAATCAGGAAGATCTGCACCAGCAGCGGCGTACCGGTAAACAGCGTGATATAACCCCGCACCAGCCACACCAGCACCGGCGTTTTCAGCGTCAGGATGATGGTAAAAATCAACGCCAGAATCAGTGCCACAATCAGCGAGGCAACGGTTAGCGTCAGGCTGGTGTGCAGCCCTTTCATCAGTTCGGGTAAATACTCAAACATTAGCTGGGCCTCCGCTCAAAACGTGTCGCGCGCAGGTCAATGCGTTTGAGAATGTACTGACTGAGCAGGGTGATCACCAGGTAAATCGCCGCCGCCACAATGTACCAGGTAAATGGTTCCTGGGTACGAGTAGCGATGCTTTTGGTTTGTAGCATTAAATCATTCACACTAATCAAACTGACCAGCGCGGTATCTTTCAGCAGCACCAGCCACTGGTTACCGAGACCAGGCAGCGCATGACGCCACATCTGCGGCATCACCAGACGGAAAAAGATAGCCGATTTCGACAGCCCCAGCGCCTGACCAGATTCCCACTGACCCACCGGCACCGCTTTCAACGCGCCCCGAAGCGTTTGCGAGGCATAGGCGGCATACAGCAGTGACAGAGCGATGACACCACAAAGGAACGGGCTAACGTCGAAGTTCTCAATGTCCATCTGCACTGGGATCTGCACGAACCCAAGATTGATAGTGAAGCCATCCGAAAGCGTCAGCAGCAGCTGCGAGGAGCCAAAATAGATAAACAGCACCACCAGAATTTCTGGCAGGCCACGCAGAATGGTTACCAGCGCTGAACCTGCCCACGCGACAGGACGCCATTTTGCCGACTCCCATACCGCAAAGAACATCGCCAGCGCCAGCCCGACAATCAATGCACAAACGGCAAGGCCGACGGTCATCCCGGCGGCGCTTGCTAAAGGAAAAAATTCATTCATCAGGAATTACTTCTGGAACCATTTGTTGTAGATGGTTTCGTAAGTGCCATCTTTCTTCACTTTTTCCAGCGCAGTGTTGAGTTTCTGCTGCAGCTCAGTGTTGCCCTGACGTACCGCGATGCCGAGGCCAGTGCCGAAGTAATCTTTATCGGTCACTTTGTCGCCCACCGCCGCCAGTTTCGGGTTATCTTTCAGCCACTCAGTGACCACTGCGGTGTCACCGAAGACGCCGTCGATACGCCCGTTTTGCAGATCCAGTTTTGCGTTCTGGTAGCTGTCATACGGAACGGTAGTGATTTCCGGGTGCTTATCCATAATGAATTTCTGGTGTGTCGTCCCGTTCTGTACGCCGACTTTTTTGCCTTTCAGCTGATCAACACTGGTGTATTTGCCTTGCTGACCCACAAACAGGGCAGAGTTGTCATAGTACGGGGTGGTAAACAGCACCTGCTTTTCACGCTCCGGAGTGATATCCATGCCCGCCATCACGGCTTCTACGCGACGGAATTTCAGGCTTGGGATCAGGCTGTCAAACGCCTGGTTAGAGAAAGTGCAGGTTGCATCAATCTCTTTACACAGCGCTTGTGCCAGGTCGACGTCAAAACCAACGATCTGGTTGTTTGCATCAATCGATTCAAACGGAGGATAGGAGGCTTCGGTAGCAAAACGAATGGTTTCGGCAGCTGTGGCGGAAAGACTAAAACCTGCAATTAACGCGGCAATCAGAACTTTTTTCATTGTTGTTATCCCGAATCTTAGTGAGAGAGATAGTTTTTAAATGCTTCGGTTTGCGGCTCGGTAAAGCAGCTCGCGTCGCCTTGTTCTACGATATGACCATTTTCCATATACACCACTCGGCTGGCGGTTTTACGCGCCACTTCAACTTCGTGGGTGACGATCACCTGGGTAATATTCGTTTCTGCCAGCTCACGAATGATGCTGACGATTTGTGCCGTAATTTCCGGGTCCAGTGCGGCGGTCGGTTCATCGAACAGCAGTACCTGCGGTTCCATCATCAACGCACGGGCAATAGCAACACGCTGCTGCTGACCACCAGAAAGATGCAGCGGGTAACGATCGCTATAAGGTTTGAGACGCAGACGTTCCAGCAGTTTTTCTGCACGGGCCAGCGCCTGATCTTTACTCAACCCCAGTACACGGCAGGGCGCTTCAATCAGGTTTTGCTGCACGGTCAGATGCGGCCACAGGTTGTATTGCTGAAACACCATGCCAACGTTACGACGCAAATCGCGAATCGCTTTGTCAGAGGGTGTTTTGGTGAAATCGAAATGGTTGCCTGCAATGTTGAGCGTACCGGAGCGCGGCATCTCAAGCAGATTGAGTACACGCAGCAGCGAGCTTTTACCCGCGCCGCTGGGGCCAAGTAACACCAGCGTTTCGCCCTGTGGGCAATCCAGCGTGATATCGAACAGCGCCTGATGCGCGCCGTAGAAGCAATTAATGCCGTTTAATTGAATACTCATTGACACTCGTATACTGGCAGTCTGATAGCTATTGAGGTCGAAGATAGTACCTTTGACAGAATAATTATGCAATATTTCTGCTTTAAAAGTTAAAAGCAAAGCGCATTATTCAATAAACATAGCACAAAATAACGGGGGCGGTGGTCGGCGAGCATAAATGTCGGCATTCCTCACGAAATGCCGGACAATTTACGGGGTTTATTGGTTGATCAAGGCGTTAGCGATTCTCGATGGACTGACGGAGCGTACCCGCCGTGGCATGAACGCTACCGCCTAAGTAACGCACATCGTCGATGACCCAACACTGGCCTTCCTGAATCATTAACACTTCATCCTGCCAGCCCTGGTCACCCTGTTTGAGATCCACCCGCAATGGAATGTTACGGGCATCACGATTAGGGATAGTCGATGCACTGGCAACGTGGGCGCTATCTGGCAAGGTGGTTCGACTGGAGAACGGATCGCTGCTTAACAATTCACGATGACTATTATCGCGGCTGGCATCGCTAAAAAGGGTTGCCAGTTTGTCACTCAAATAGGGGCGCAGGGCGGTAATGTCATTGCTGCGATGTTGAATGCGGTAGTCATAGAATTGTTGAGCCACGCTGTCAGGGCCGCCCTGGACACAGGAACCGGTGCGGGGGCCGTTATCTTTATAAGCTGGCGTGACGGTGGTACAGGCACTCAGCAGCAGTGCACATGGAATAAGTAGAGATAGTGAACGGTAGCGCATAATCATTTCCTTATTAGCTTGCTGTCTGCGTCACACTACGACCAAACGCTATCAGATTATTTAATACATTGTTTTTAATACAATTCTGAAACAATCTGAACACCTGATTGGGTTTGAGTCCATTGCTGGCTACCCACTCAAGGTTGCTCGTAGCTGACTTACTTAAATTACCCAAACAATAGACAGTGTAAACCATTTGTGAGGTTGAGCGTGTTATATGGCTGAAATGATCATTTAAGGTAAATATGATAGTTCTGAAATGATGGTATAAATCCTCCTGTAGAGGTTAAGAGCATCTGCAAGAAGCCAGTTTCACATTTATAACGCGTGATAAATGAACGAGGTTATTGTCTAATCATTACAGAATTTTTCACATGCAATAAGAGAACCTGCGATTAAGATGATTGCTAAAATTACATTGTATTTTTGAAAATGAGCGAAATTTGATAGTCCCAGCTTTGACTCTCGATAATATTATTTATGCTACAATTGGGGGTAAAGAATTTAAGCTAATGAGTTTGAGCGAAGAATAAATCAAACTGTATCAGTGTTTCGTTAATTAATATGAGTATAAATGCGTTGTGCTTTTATAATAATAAAGCGCGAGGAGTTCGGTGGATTATCGTTTTTCTTGGGTGATTTTTAATATGATAAACAATATATCTGATCAAGCATCATCATTTCCAGGCACACAACTAAATCAAAGTGATAATTTCCTGGATTCACTGAGGGAATTTTTTGCGATATTAAATTCCAGTCGTAAGGGTGAGTTGTCTACATGGGATACCATCTACTTGCATCTGATATTAGCAATAAATGCTGACAGTGATCTCATAAAAAATGATGTGTTGCTCGCGGAAAATATGCCATCAGCGAATTACCAATTTAATACTTTTTTTAGTAATGCTTTCGAGACTGATGTTAAAAAATATCTGGGTAAATCAGAAGATAACGAAGTTGAAATAAAGGCGGGTAATGAAAGAATCTCTATTGGAATACGTAATGTATCGAATGGGAAACTTGAAAGACAACAGTTTCTTTTCCCTCTGGACTATGAGAATAAATTACAAAAGAACTGCAGCTGCGTCTGCGTCATCTCCTCCATCTCTGTGGTCATTCGGTTCTGCTCGTCCATCGAGGCTTTCAG
>ENA-USZI01000559-USZI01000559.1-human-gut-metagenome-genome-assembly--contig:-NODE-559-length-27276-cov-9.087062_pt1 | contig 27276 bp, 23 predicted proteins | sample MGYA00250042_ERZ773532 | MGnify/ENA primary metagenome ERZ773532 (study PRJEB29103, sample SAMN06112036) | human gut metagenome | biome: human gut; feature: ankylosing spondylitis patient; material... | reverse complement strand
AAGAACATCTGCGAGGAGCTGGCCGAGCTGAGCAAGGACATAGCCGAGGAAGACACGCGCAAGCGCGTCAACGGCATCCCCCGGGGTTCAGGCTGCCCCGCACTAAACGCAATGCCTCAACCGTCGCCAGCTCGCGTACGGGCTCGGCACCGCCAAAGCAATCGCTCACGACCACATCGTAGCGACGATGACCCACGCTCGTCACGCCCAGATACGAGCGAGCCTCAGCGGTAATCACTCGCAGGCGATCGCCCACCGTGCGCTCCAGCTCGTCCAGGTAGAACCAACGGCGCGCCAGGCGCGTAATCTCGGCATCGTACTCAATGACGTCCATGCGCAAGCTCTCGTGCGACATCAGCGCAAACTTGGGATAGGCAAACCCGCCGCCGCCCAGCATGAGCATGCGGTCGATACCGTGACCATAGGCGTCATGCATTGCGCGCTCGGCCTCAAACACGTCGTCAAACGCACGATAGTACGCAAAGACGGGCTCTGCCCAACGCTCGCCAACGTAGCTTGCGCTTTGGTAGACTCCGCCTTGCACCAACACGCGAATCTCATCGCCGCCCTCATCGTGCACGCGTTTCACACGCGCCAACCCATTGCGGGTTCGCGCAACCTGCAGACAGGCAGCACGAACAGCGACAGCGGCCGCACCAAGCGCCGCGGCTCCCAGAGCAACGCCGGCAACGACGCCGGCAGAAACACTCGGCTTGTTCATCTAGAGCTCCTTTTGCAGATAAAGGCCATGGTCATAAAATCCAAGATGGCGATAGTACTCGCGTGTGCCAATCGCGCTAATCACGTTGATACGCGCATAACCCGCATCCCGAGCAATCTCGCATGCACGCTCTACGAGCAAACGCCCCAACCCGTGATGCTGCGCCGCCTGTCCCTGGTCGCCCACGCGCGCCGCCATGCCATACACGTGTACCTCGCGAATCATCGCCTCGTCCGGCATCGTCGGCAACTCGTCCGCATGTGCAGCAACAAATGAACGGTCGGGCAGCGACAACCGCAAAAAGCCCGCGATCTTGCCCTGCGGCGTCACCCACTGCAAAAAGCGCTCGTGCGTCACCGGCGTCTCGTACTCCACTTCCTCATCAAGAGATAGCTCATCCAAGTCGGCACCCGCCGTGCTGATCTCGCGATAGCGAATCTCGCGCACCGTCGCACCGTCACCCCGAGCAGCCAAGCGGTTTTCGACGAGTTGACGCAGGTTAGGCTTCTTGTTGCCCACCATGATGTCGTCAGAGCTAAAGTCGCGAATCATGCGGCTGATGCGGCAGAACGCCGGCGTCACCACGATGTCGTCGGCCAGCACATCGAGCAGCTCGTCCTCGGTATAGGGGTGCCACTCGCCATGCTCATAGCAGCCCACCAGACGCGAGCCCTCGATGAGCGCGCACGGGTAGACCTTGACCTCGTCGGGCATAAAGGCACCCTCGGTCATAAAGCGCTCGTAGTCGCGTTTGTCCCCCTCGGGCGTGGCGCCCAGCAAGTTGAGCATAAAATGCGCATGGATCTTAAAGCCAAACAGGCGTGCAAGCGAAAACGCCCGCTCGATCTGCGCCACCGAAATGCGACGCTCGTTGATATCGAGCAGGTGCTGGTCGAGGCTCTGGATGCCCATCTGGATCTTGGTGCAGCCCAGACGGCGGATGAGTGTGAGCGCCTGCGGTGTCACGGCATCGGGGCGCGTCTCGATAACGAGCCCCACCACGCGATGCTTCGCCGTCTCGTTGATGCGCTGCTGCCGCTCAAGCTCTTTCATCGTCGCCGTCTGCCACTCGGCGACCTCGCCCCACGGCGTGCCGGGGCCGTACAGACAACGCACCGCGCGGTTATAGCCGCCCACGGCAGCATCCACACGCCCCTGCTCGTCGGCAACGCCGGCAGCGAGCTTGGCCTCGTCTGTCGCAATGCCGGCAGCCCGATAGCGCTCGCGGCGCTCTGTTACCACCGGCGGCAGGGCATCGGCGGGAGCGTCATCGAGCAGGCGCCCCGCCTCGGCACGGCTGATGCCCGGACGCGCCAACATGGGGTTTGCCGCCACGCCCGCCACCGCATCATCATTGAGCGCACGGAAGAGCTCCGACATAAACCATGCCTGATACCCTTGCGAATAGTCGCTCCAGGTACCGCCGAGCACGATGAGCTCGATCTTGTCGGTCGCATGCCCCATCTGCGAAAGCGCCGTCAAACGGGCGCTCACCTGCAGATACGGATCGAAGCAGTTTTGCTCCGCACGGGCGCACGCCGGCTCGGCGTGCAGGTAGCTTTTGGGCATGCGCAGATCGTTGGGGCAAAACAGGCAATCGCCCGAGCATGGCCAGGGCTTGGTGATGACGGTAATGGTCGCCACGCCCGAGGCCGTTCGGCGCGGCTTCATACGCAGCACCTGCAGCAGTTGGCGTTCCAGATCGGCATCGACATTCCATCCAGCCCAACGAGCCGGCTCCTCGCGCTTCACCCGCTGGTAAAACGGCAGCAGGCGGCGCTTGGCCAAATCGCGTTTGTCGGCGCCCTCACGGCGCGCCTCGGCATGTATCAGCTTGACGAGTGCCTTGTCGTCCACGGTCTCGCCGCGACGCAGAGCCTCGAGTATGTTCAAAATAATCTGTTCCATGCCCCCATTGTAAAGGCAAAGGCGCCGGAGCCAGTCACGGCCCCGGCGCCTCCATCAAAGAGCATGCCTATATGCACCGATCTCCGAAAACCGCATGTCACACCGATTCGAACGACATGTCGCCCGAACCGACCTTAAAACGATACGTTGCAGACTTGTCACCGTTGTCGAATTCAGCATTCAATATGGTCTCGCCATCGTAGCCAAGCGGAAGGAAATCGCTCTCAAAGTCACCGCTGCCCACGGTGAGGCTCGCCTTAAAGCCCGTAGAGTTCGGAACCGATATCTCCACATCGCCCGAGCCCACGCTTACGTCCATCGACTTCGCGGGGGCCTGGTAGAGCTCGAACGCCACATCGCCCGAACCGACCTCGGCATCCAAGGTGTCGGTTACGGTGCCCGCAAACTCGATGTCTCCCGAGTCCAAAGTCAAGTTGAGGTCATGACACGCAATGTCCGTGACCGTCAGATCGCCCGATCCTACATTCGCTGTAATGCCCACCATGTTATCGGCAACTTCGCGCGGCAGTTCGACGGTAACCGTGCGGTCAATGGCGCGCTCGTCATCGCAATCGAACTGGCGAATCTTGAGCGCAGAACCCTTAACCTCGGCCAGATTCTGAGTGGCAGCATCGTAGGTAGCTACCCCCTTTGCAACACGACCGCTCTCGATGACACGCACCTGCCCGCCGGAAACGCACTTGATCTCAACCTCACCCGATGTCACATCCAGGTCAAGGGACTGGAATGAGTCGGCATCAAACGTTTCGCTCGAAAGCTGCCGAGACTGAGCGGAATAGTTACCGCCATCCAAAGAATCGTCCCCGTCAACCACATCGTCCATACCGGACAAACCGGATGCAATATCGCCGAGATCCCACGGGCCATCAAAATGAAACAATATCCGCGAAGTGCCAAAGATAAGCCCGATGATGAGCACGAACGCTCCGATACCGACGCCCAGGCGGACCTTGGACTCATGCGAGAGCTTCATCATTCATCACCTTCTTTGGCGCTCGGCTCAGCGGCGGTCGAGGAAGCCACGTCAGTATCAACCGCAGCGGAAACATCCTGAGCCTTAGCCGCCTCCGGCGCCGGACCAACCTGAATATCCCCGCGTGCCCAATCGCCATCGAGCGCACGCGCCACCCAGTGATAGATGGGGATTGTAAAGAAGATCAGCGCGGCAAAGGAGCCACCAAACAGGAACATCAGCAAAAAGAACAGCAGCCAGCACACGGCCCAATACGGAAACGACTGGAACGGACCTTTCACCGGAGTCGAGCCAGCTGCGCCGCCACTCGTCACCTGCGCCGTAGCGGCATTGGCGGCCTGCGCGCTCCAGCTTGCCGCTTGCGCCGCCTTGGCGGCGGCATCACTCGCCTGTGTTGCCGCCTCGGTAGCACGTGCCGCTGCCTCATGGGTACGGGCGCGCTCCGCTGCCTCGGCCTCGCGCTGACGGGCGCGGTCCTCGTTCTCAAACTCGATATCGTCCTCGATCTCATCGCTCGGATTAAGGAGCTCATCCAAACTCACGCCATAGAGTTTTGCGAGCGAGATCAGGTTCTCGGTATCGGGCGAGCTCTCCGCACGCTCCCATTTACTGACCGCCTGGCGCGACAGCCCCAGCTTTCGCGCCAGCCCTTCTTGGCTAAAACCCTTGCTGCGACGAAGGTCGGCGAGCCGCTGCGCAGTTTCTACATTCATGGTTCCTCCTATGCGATGCCAGCCGTGCCGCCGGACCGTTTTTGTTCTTAAGGCGCCTTGCACAGTTAAAAATCTATCCGCCACCGCCAAAAGCATGCCACCTATTCTAGTGAGATTTTTGACAACCGGCGGTTGCGGGCATATATGAGCTGCGGAAATGTGTCCAAACAAAGCAATGACCCACAGCTCGGTTGTCCCCGTTGCGGCGTTAACGGTAGTATGGTCGTACTGTTTATTCCGCACCGCCATCGGAGGGAGTTCCGCGCCGTGAACCGCGATTTCGCCTCATCGCTCATCCAGCTCAACAACACGTTCTATCGCGAACACTCCGCCTCCTTTTCCGATACGCGGCAGGCCCCGTGGCCCGGCTGGGTGCGCACCATGGACATCGCGCTCGGGCAGCTCGAAGTCGCCACGATCGAGCATCCCGTCCGCGTCTTCGATCTTGCCTGCGGCAATATGCGATTCGAGAACTTTGCCGCCGGCGGCGCACTTGCCGCCAAGGGCGTCGATGGCGCAAACCCCTCGGCAGACGCCAGCTGCCCGTTTGAGTTCTATGGTGTTGACTCGTGTCAGGATTTGGCTATCGATGCGCACGGTCACGCCCTGCGCATTCCCAACCTGCACTTCCAGGAACTCGACGTGCTCGATGCCCTTATGAAGCTCAACCCCGCCGAGACACCCGACGTGCTTTTCGACGCCCCGCTCGCCGACATCTCGGTCTGCTTTGGATTTATGCACCACGTGCCGTCGTGCGAGTACCGCGTACGCGTGCTCGACGCTCTGGTGCGCCAGACGCGCCCAGGCGGCATCATCGCCATCAGCTTTTGGGAGTTTATGAACGACGAGCACATGGCGCGCAAAGCCGTTCGCGCCGAGGCCCGCGCCGAGCTCACCCCGCCGTTTGAGGGTTACGATTCCGCGCAGTTTGAAGCCGGTGACCACCTCATTGGCTGGCAAAACGACCGCCACGCCTACCGCTATTGCCATCACTTTGACGATCAGCAGATCACCGACCTGGTGCGCGGTGTCCGCACGTTCTACAAGAGCGGCGAGGTCCCCGTGCGCGAGCTTGAGCGTTTCCATGCCGACGGTCGCAGCGGCGAGCTCAACCGCTATGTGATTCTCAAGCGCCTGTAGGTATCGGCGACTCGCCGCCGAGCCGCACCGCATCTTTCGGGCAAACCATGCCCACCCTTTTTCAACCCATTGACGGAACGCGCCTGCAATGTGTTCCATACGTATGACCAAGGAGCCTCATGGGAGCCGTCCACGTTCGCACACCTAAGAACTTTGTGCTCGAGGAGCGCCTGGAGCGCTACGCCGATGCGATTGAGACGAACCCCGAGGCCTATGCCGGAGATTGGCGCGAGGCCTGTGCGCCCGCAGGCAGCAAGCCTTTCGAACACCTTCATCTGGATCTTGGTTGTGGCAAGGGAACGTACCTTGTAGAGCGCGCGGCCCGCGAGCCAAACACGTTCTTTATCGGCATGGACCAGGAGCCCATCTGCATCGCCTATGCCGCACAGAAAATCTGCGAGCAGGAGCTGTCCAACGCACTTGTCCTGCCCCGAGGCGCCGCATCGCTGCCGCAGCTGTTTGCCGCAGGCGAGCTCGATGCCATTACCATCAACTTTCCCACGCCGCAGCCCAAGGCCAAGTACGCCAAAAAACGGCTCGTCCATGTCGACCATCTGATGCTCTACCGCCCGCTCTTTGCAGCCGGCGCCACCGTCACGCTGCGCACCGACAGCAAACCGCTGCGCGACTACGCCCTGGGGCAGATTGCCGCGGCCGGCTACGACACGCTTTGGGTAAGCGACGACGTCCGCCGCGACCATCCCGAGCATCCCGAGACCGAATACGAATGCCGCACGCGCGAGATGGGTGCCGTCGTCTATGGCATTTGCGCCACACCCGGCGCGCAGCCCAGCGATGAACAGCTCGCGGCGAGCCGCGCGCAGGAGCAAAGCCTTGCCTGCTACCTGCCCGAAAACCTCGATGAGCTCACCTATGTACCTCTGGGTATGGAAGAGGCCGTCGAGAACTTTAGAAACCGCGCCCGTAAAGGCAAAAAGCGCCTTCCGCAGGAGTCATAGGGGCTTTTGACAGTCACGTCGCCAGCGAGCAAGCGCAAATAGGCACCGACGAACGACCCTCAAGCCTAAGTGAGTAGACTTTTTAGCAATAGCCAAGCACAACCCGCATAGGAACAAGTAAAACCGCAGGTAAATCCCTTACGCAAAAGCCATGTGCTGGCGAAATCGCAAAAAGTCTACTCACTTAGCTCGCGGCCGCACCAAACGGCTGAGCAGGACGCCCATTTCCTGCATTTTCTTTCGCGCTGGCACCCCGCGCCGCCGCTACGCCATAATAGTTGGCGGACAATCGCGAGAGAAAGCAAACACATGGCACAGACCACGACAGATATCGCCGCCAGCACCGTCTCCGGCGCCGGAGCCGCCAGTTCATTCTCGGGCGGCACGGGAACCGAAGCCGAATTCGGCTCACTCGGTGCGCTCTCCCCCACCTGGTGGGAGCCCGAGGACGGTAGCGAGCCCGAACCATGGCTCACGCCCGATCAGGCCTTCGAGCGCTTCTTTGAATGGACGAGCGATCGCGGCATTGAGCTGTGGGATCACCAAGAAGAGGCTCTCATGGACCTGGCCGCCGGAGATCACGTCATTTTGGGCACGCCGACCGGATCGGGTAAATCGCTCGTCGCGCTGGGCATGCTCTTTATGGGCATGGCGCAGGGCAAGCGCTGTTATTACACGGCCCCTATCAAGGCCCTGGTCAGCGAGAAGTTTTTCGACTTGGTGCAGGTGCTCGGCCGCGATAACGTCGGTATGATCACCGGCGACACGCATATCAACACCAAGGCGCCCGTCATCTGCTGCACGGCAGAGATCCTTGCCAACGACGCACTGCGCGAGGGCGAAGATGCCGATGTTGGCTGCGTCGCCATGGACGAGTTCCACTACTTTGCCGACCCTGATCGCGGTTGGGCCTGGCAGGTGCCGCTGCTCACCCTGCCTCACACGCAATTCATGCTCATGAGCGCCACGCTCGGCGATGTCACCGCGATTGCCGCCTCACTCGAGGAACACACCGGCGCTACCTGCGACTTGGTCGTCGATGCCCCACGCCCTGTGCCGCTGAGCTACGACTATGTGACGACCTCCCTCGAGGGCACCGTCGAGCTCGCGATGCGCCGCGGCGAGGCCCCGCTCTACATCGTGCACTTTAGCCAGGATGCCGCCCTTGCGACGGCACAGTCGCTCGCCAATTTTGGCATCGCCAGCAAGGGGCAGCGCGAGGCTATTAAAGAAGCCGCCAAAGGCACCAGCTTCTCCACAGCCTTTGGCAAGATTCTCAAGCGCCTGCTCGGATGCGGCGTCGGCGTGCACCATGCCGGCATGCTGCCGCGCTATCGTCTGCTGGTCGAGCGCTTAGCGCAGCAGGGCCTGCTGCCTGTCATCTGCGGCACCGATACGCTCGGCGTCGGCATCAACGTGCCCATCCACACCGTGGTGCTCACCGCGCTCACAAAGTTCGACGGCTACAAGATGCGTCGCCTACGCGCCCGCGAGTTCCACCAGATTGCCGGCCGCGCCGGCCGCTCGGGCTTCGATACCGAGGGCATGGTGATTGCCGAAGCACCCGAGCACGAGATCGAGAATGCCAAGCTTATGGCCAAGGCGGGCGACGACCCCAAAAAGCTCCGTAAGATTAAAAAGAAAAAGGCCCCCGAGGGCTTTGTCTCCTGGAACAAGCAAACCTTTGAACGCCTGATCGAGACGCAGCCCGAGACGCTCAAGCCGCGCCTGCGCATCACGCACTCTATGGTAATTAGCGTGGTCGAGCAGGGCGGTAACGCCCGCGCCCGCGTGCACGACCTTATCGAGACAAGCCTGCAGACCCCCGAGGAAAAGGCCAAGCTTGAGGTTCGCGCCGACGAAATCTTCGCCACGCTTATCGATTCCGGCGTCGTCGTGCGCACCGAAGTGCCGCCCGCGCCGGATGCCCCGGCCGACGCCGCACCGGACATCGACTATGCGCTGACGGTCGATCTGCCCGAGGACTTCGCACTCGACCAGCCGCTCTCGCCGTTTTTGCTTGCCGCGCTGGAGTTGCTCGATCCCGAGAGCGAGACCTATACCATGGATCTAATCTCAATGGTCGAGGCAACGCTCGAGGATCCCAAGCAGGTGCTGCGCGCACAGGAGCGCGCCGCACGCGATCGCGCTATGGCCGAGATGAAGGCCGACGACATCGAGTATGAGGAGCGCTTGGAGCGCATTCAAGACGTCACGTACGAAAAGCCGCTCGAGGATTTGCTCGACGCCGCCTTTGACAAGTACTGCCAGGAAGTACCCTGGGCAAACGACTACCAGCTCTCTCCCAAGAGCGTCCTGCGCGATATGCTGGAAAGCGCAAGCGATTTTAAGGGCTACATTCAAAAGCTGGGCATTGCCCGCTCCGAAGGCATTTTGCTGCGCTACCTGGCAGAGGCTTACCGTTCGCTCGATCGCACCGTGCCCATCGAGAAGCGCGACGAGCGTCTGCGCGACATTATCTCGTGGCTGGGCTTTGTGGTGCGCTCGGTGGACTCGAGCCTAGTGGACGAGTGGGAGAACGCCGGCAACCCGGCCGCACTCGACGCCGCGCCGCCGCAGGGCATCGACGAGGTCGTGGCGGACCGCCGTGGCTGCACGCTGCTGGTGCGCAACGCACTCTTCCGCCGCGTGACCCTTGCCGCCCGCGGGCACGTGCGCGACCTAGGTGACCTCGACGACGACTGGGGCATGAGCGAAATCCGTTGGCAAAAAGCGCTCGATGCCTATCATGAGCAGCACGAGGAGATTCTTACCAACGGCGACGCGCGCTCCTCTGCTATGTTCTCGATCGACGAGAGCGACGAGAAGGCCGACCACCTATGGCATGTGCACCAGGTCTTTGCCGACGAGGACGGCGACCACGACTTTGGCATCATGGGCGATGTCGATCTGGACGCCACGCAAGACGGCGGCGAGGTCGTCTTCAAAAACTACCGCGTCGGCTTTATCGAGGACTTGCTCGAGGACTAGCCGAACATATTGAAGCGAAACGAAGCGGGGCCGCTGGCAACATCGCCGGCGGCCCCGCTTTTACACGATCTGCTATGCCCTACTCGGCATCCTCGACCTCATACGAATCTGCCTCGGCCGGATCATCGTTTGTCTCTGGCGCGGCCTCGCGCGCCTCGTCAAACGCGGCCTTCATGGTTTTGTTGCCCCATGTGAGCTTGCGAATGGTAAGATCGTCGGCTTTCTTGTTGGCCAGGCGCAGATTGTTCTCGGAGGACAGCAACGCCTCCTTGGTTTTTTGCAGATGGCTAATCGTCTTGTCAATCTCATCGATCGCCGTCTGGAACTTGCGGCTCGCGATCTCGTAGTTACGACCGAAATCATTCTTGAACTTTTCCATCTTGGCTTCGAAGTTCGTGACATCGATATTCTGCTGTTTGTACTCCGCTAGCTCCTGCTTATAGCGCAGCGAACCCATGGCGGCGTTGCGCAGCAGCGTAATCATGGGAATGAAGAACTGCGGGCGGATCACGTACATCTTCTCATAGCGGTAACTCACGTCGACGATGCCCGCGTTATAGAGCTCACTCTCAGGCTCCAGCAGGGTGCAGAGCACCGCATACTCGCAGCCTTTCTGGCAACGATCGTGATCGAGTTTCTTAAAGAAGTCCTCGTTTTTATGCTTGGTCGCGGTCTCATCGTTCTCGTTTTTCATCTCGAACATAATCGAGATGATCTCGTTGCCGCTCGCATCGCACTCACGGAAAATGAAGTCTCCCTTGGTGCCCTCGGACGCATCGTTATCCTTCTCGAAATACGCATTGGGAAACGCCGTCATGCGCAGACGGTTAAACTCGGTCTCGCAATGCTGCTCGAGCGACTCGCCCACCATCTTGGTAGACAGGCGAACCTTCATGTCCTTAAGGCGCTCGATCTCTTCATCCTTGTAACGAATCAGGTCATCGCTCGCGCGCTTGGCCTGCGCAAGCTCGAGCTCGTGTGCTGCTCTGGCCTGTTCCTCGCGCGAATCGCGCACCGCCAGCTCGCTCGTGAGCTTTGCGCGGGCCTCATCGCGCTCTCGCTCCGCCGCGGCGACCGCCTCCGATAGGTTCATTTTTGCCATCAGTTCCTGCTCGCGCAGCTGGGCGCGCAGGCCCTCGGCCTCCTGCTCAGACTGAGCCTTTGCGGCGGAAAACTTCTCCTGCACCTTCGCGCGGTAGTCTGTGAGTGTGCGTTCGGCCTCGCTGCGAGCGACATCGAGCTCACGCTGAGACTCGGCCGCGGCAGCGGCAAGCGCCATCTCCTGGGCCTTGTCCGCCGCGGCAAGCTTGGCCTGCAACTCGGCAATCTGGGCATCTCGTGCAGCTACATCGTTTTGAGCAGCATTGCGCGCCGCCGACTCGGCAAGCTTGGCTTCGTCATCCTTGCGCCCCAGCTGCGCACGCAAGTTGTCGATTTCGCGCTGGAGCTCGGCGTTCTCCTTTTGAGCGTCGGCACGGGCCTCAACCGCCGCGCGCTGGCTTGCGCTCTCGCGCTCTGCGGCAGCGCCCTCGAGCTTGGCGTGCAGCTCGGCAAGCTCCGCATCGCGCTTGGCGAGCTCTTGCGCCAGCTGTTGAGCTGCGGCGTTCTTCTGCTCGACAAGCTGAGCATCGCGCTGAGACTCTGCCCTTTGCAAAGCAGCCGTCGAGCGTGAGCGTTCAAGCTCCAACGCCTGCTCGCCCTCGCGCTGGACTGCCTTCACACGCTCGTCCAGGTCGCGCGAGAACTCGGCATCGCGCACCTGCTTGACGATATCCGCATAACCGGACGCATCGACCTTAAAAACTTCGCCGCAATGCGGGCACTTGATCTCGTTCATGGCAGCTCCTCGATGGACGCAAATTTCAACCGCCTACACTCTACCGCGCCGCACGGACAAAAAAGGCGCCGCCGCCATAATGGCAACGGCGCCAGATCCACCGCAAAGGGGACAGGCACCTTTGTGGTGGTTTGTGTGGTGGTTCGAGAATTACAGCCCAAAGAAGTCAAGGATTTGATCACGGCTTACGGGCTTGTAATCGTTGGCATCGAGACCGACATCATAGCGAAAGATAGGGCGCTCGCGATCGCGGTTGCGCGCGTTGGTGCGGTCTCCCCTGCTGTGGATATGCCCGTGCAGCATGATGGCGCCGCGCGCCTTGCCATTCCAGCTGAGCATGGGGTAATGGCTCATAACTAGACGATGGCCCTTCGCGTAACCGGGAGCGATCTCCAGATAATCTCGCACCTCATCCCAAATGTGCGGCGCGTCCGGATCTTCCCAATCGCCGTCATGGTTGCCACGGATGAGCGTTATGTTCTGGCATTCGATTCGTTTACGCAGGCGCACCGCTTCCGCCATGGGCAATCGATACGTAAAGTCCCCCAGGATATAGAGGAGGTCGTTCGCAGCCACGCACTCGTTGATGACATCGATGACCTTGCGATTCATCTCCTCGACCGAGTCAAAAGGTCGATCCATGTCGTGCAAGATATTCGTATCGCCCAGGTGCAGGTCGGCGGTAAACCACATCATCGTCTATGCCCTCATTTCGCAACGCGTCTAACACGTGCCTAGTATACAGACGCAGCGATGCGACAGTTACCCAAAGAGCCCGCCGAACAGACCTCGGCGGCGCTTGTCCATTTTATTCGAACCTTTATCCTGGGTGTTCTTATCCTTTTGCTTTTTGCGATCCTGCTCCAGCTCATCGTCATCGAGCAGCATATCCCACTCAAACGGATCGTCCGTCAAATCGAACAGGTCGTCGTCAAACATGGCAGCCTCCATTGCCGACTAGCGAGCATCCACCACATAGAGCCCAACGCGCACCTGATGCCACGGGCTGCGCTCGGGGGCAACCTGTTGCACACGGGCCTCAAATACGTCCTCGTGGCCGTAATACATCATCAAGGACAGTGGGCCGACCTCGTTTCCTGGAACGTAGCCAAGTTTGGTCTTGCCATAGTAGATCGCAACTGCCTCGGGGTCATGAGGATTATCGCGCTCGGCACACAGCGTCAGTTTATCGCCCGCTTTAAGATCGCCTAGGACCAAAGCGCCGTCGGCATATTGAAATCCTGCGATGTGAAACGACAGAAGAACACGTGAAGGCTCGTACATAGCAACTCCCCTAACGGCCGGATAAACCGGCGTTTAACCTTACAGAGAAGTCTACGAACTCGCGCGGACACAAATTCGCCCCACCCGTGCCTTTTCGACCGTTTGTCGCTACACCATCTGATTCTAATGCACAAACATGCGCACGAACTTGTGCTTCCAGCTTGCGTAAGGAGCGTAGCGGAATGGCACGTCCAGCCACGTTGCCTTGTTCACGATGCTCTTCTTGTGGCTAAACGTATCGAAGCTCTCGCGCCCATGGTACTGTCCCATACCGCTCGCCCCCATGCCGCCAAAGCCCATATGGCTCGTGGCCAAATGCATAATGGTGTCATTAACACAGCCACCACCAAAGGGCACGTAACGCACAAAGCGCTGCTGAACCGCGCGATCCTGACTAAAGACATACAGGGCCAGCGGCGTCGGGTGATTCGTGATGAACGCCTCGGCCTCATCCAAGCTCTCAAACGTCAGCACCGGCAAGATGGGGCCGAAAATCTCCTCCTGCATTACGGCGTCCTCAGGCGCCACGCCGTCCAAAATCGTCGGCTCAATCTTGAGCGAAGTCTCGCGCGCGGTACCTCCAAGCACGACCTTATCGGGATCGATCAGCCCGCGCACGCGCGCAAAATGCTTGGCGTTGACGATATGCCCGTAATCCTCGTTATCGAGCGGATGCTCGCCAAACATACGGCGGACCTCTTCCTTGATGAGACCCAGCAGCTCGTCGTGCACGCGCGTATCGACCAGCAGGTAGTCGGGCGCCACGCAAGTCTGCCCCACGTTGAGCCATTTACCAAAGGCGATACGGCGCGCCGCGACCTTCAAGTTAGCCGTCGCATCCACGATGCAGGGACTCTTCCCGCCCAGCTCAAGCGTCACGGGCGTAAGGTTTTTACTTGCGCGCTCCATAACGAACTTGCCGACCGGAACGCTACCGGTAAAGAAGATCTTGTCCCAGCACTCGTCGAGCAGCGCTTCGTTCTCGGCGCGCCCGCCCTCGACAACCGTCACCAGGCACGGATCAAATGCCTCTTCACAGATCTGCTTGAGCACCGCACTCGATGCCGGAGCATAGGCACTCGGCTTGATGACCACGGTGTTGCCTGCGGCAAGAGCGCCAGCGAGCGGCTCGAGCGTTAGCAAAAACGGGTAGTTCCAGGGGGCCATGATGAGCGCGACGCCATAGGGCACGGCTTGCGTCTTGCACACACTCACGGCGTTGGCGAGGTCGCACGGGCGCAGGCGCGGACGACTCCATCGAGCCACGTGCGCAATCTGATGACGGATCTCGGAAAGCGAGGTGCCGATCTCGCACATATAGGCTTCGTCATGTGACTTACCCAGATCGGTCTTGAGCGCATGGGCAATATCGGCTTCGTGCGCCCGCACTGCGTCGCGCAAGCTCACGAGCGCGCGACGGCGAGCGTTGACATCAAACGTGGCGTGCGTCTTAAAATAGGCGCGCTGATCGGCAACGATGCGCGCGATTTCCTCGGTGTTCATGGGCCCTCCTAGTTCTCGTCTTCAAACATACCACCCGCAACGACCTCGTACATATGCTCGAGCTCCAAACGGTCCATTAAAAGCGGAACGGGGTATAGCGGATTGGCCTCGGCATCGGCATGGGCCGCCATTTGCGGAATATCGGAGCGGCGAATGCCCGTCACATATTTGGGAATGCCCAAGGCGGCATTCATGCGGTCGACCCAATCGATAAAGGCCTCGGCCGCAAGACTGTCCTGCGCGGTAGCCGGCGCAATGCCCGCCATGCGAGCAAGATCGGCAAGCTTGGGGGCGGCGGCGTCACCATAAGTGCGAAGCATGTGCGGCAGGATAATCGCGTTGGCCAAACCGTGCGGAATTCCGTATCGGCCGCCCAGACTGTGCGCGATGGCGTGAACGTATCCCACATAGGAGCGGGTAAACGCAACGCCCGCCTTATACGCCGCCGAAAGCATATTGCGACGCGCACGCATGTCGTCGCCATGCTCATAGGCCTCGAGCAAATTGTCGTGGATGAGCTGCACCGCCTGGCGCGCCATCTTGCGCGTGTAGGGCGTGGTGCTACGGCCGATAAAGGCCTCGACGGCATGCGTCAGGGCATCCATACCCGTCTGCCCCGTAATGGAGGCGGGCAGGCCACGTGTAAACTCGGGGTCGTGCACCGCAAAGCGCGGAATAAGCACAAAGTCGTTAATGGGGTACTTGTAGCGCGTCTCGTCATCGGTGATAACCGCCGCGAGCGTGACTTCGCTTCCCGTACCGGCGGTAGTGGGAACCGCAATAAGCAGCGGCAGGCGACGATGAATCCGCAGCAGGCCGCGCATCTTGTTGATGGGCTTGTTTGGCTGCGCAATGCGTGCGCCCACGCCCTTGGCGCAGTCCATGGCTGATCCTCCGCCAAAGCCGATAATGGCCCGGCAGGCGCTCTCTCGGTACAGGGACGCCGCTTCCTCCACGTTTGAGACCGTGGGGTTTGCACGCGTTTCGGCATAGACCGAAACGCCAATCCCCCTGGATGCGAGCGCCGTCTCGAGCGGTGCCGTGAGCCCCAGACGAGCAATGCCGGGATCCGTCACGATAAGGACCTTCTGGATCGAGCGCTTTTGAAGCACCGCGGGCACATCCTCGGCATGCTCTAAAATGCGTGGCTCGGTATAGGGCAGGATTGGCAATGCAATGCGAAAAACCGTCTGATATGTTCGGCACCAGGCACGACGGGCTAGATGCATAAAGGAAACTCCTTCATTTGTTGATAGGTCAACATTTGCTCGCCCGATTGTACTCAGCGGCGTCCGTATATGACTTGCAAATCGTTAATCAATCAACATCTTCATATCTCAAAATTGTTTTATTAAAAATCATTCCTAATAGGCTTCACATTTGGTTGCATTTATGGATAATAGAACTCGTCAAGACGCACGTCCGGAGAGGGCCCTTACGGGACCGGACGAGCGCACAATCGCCATCGATCGAAAGGATCGAATCATGAAGTTTGTTTGCCCCGTTTGCGGTTATGTGGAAGAGTTCGACGGCGACCAGCTGCCCGAGGACTTCAAGTGCCCCCAGTGCGGCGTTCCCGGTTCTCGTTTCCTGAAGCAGGAGGAGGGCCAGCTCGAGTGGGCTGCCGAGCACGTCGTGGGCGTCGCCAAGATGGAGGGCGTCTCCGAGGACATCGTTGCCGACCTGCGTGCCAACTTTGAAGGCGAGTGCTCCGAGGTCGGTATGTACCTGGCCATGGCTCGCGTCGCCCATCGCGAGGGCTATCCCGAGATCGGCCTGTACTGGGAGAAGGCTGCCCACGAGGAGGCCGAGCATGCCGCCAAGTTCGCTGAGCTCCTGGGCGAGGTCGTGACCGACTCCACCAAGAAGAACCTCGAGATGCGCGTTGAGGCCGAAAACGGCGCCACCGCTGGCAAGACCGATCTCGCTAAGCGCGCCAAGGCCGCTGGCCTCGATGCCATCCACGACACCGTGCACGAAATGGCTCGCGACGAGGCCCGCCACGGCAAGGCTTTCGCCGGCCTGCTGAAGCGCTACTTTGGCTAAGCCAACCGCTTGAGACATAACCTCTAGCTCGATGAGGCCCGGACCGTATTGGTTCGGGCCTTTTTGTGTCTCGAGGACTCGTTAACGCCCTGAAATAGAGCTATCTTCGGCATCGGTCTCTCGTCAAAAACTAAGTGAGTAGACTTTTTGGAACTTGCCGAGCAGACCATCCGTATTGCTTTATAAAGTCGCAGGTAAATGACTTGTTTCAAAACGGCCTGGTCGCCAAAGTGCCAAAAGCCTACTCACTTAGAACCGCAGCCGTCCACGATCGAGCTGCTTTGTGTCTAACGGGCATCTTTCCGTCAATTACTCCCAATTTTGTCCAGTCAACGAATAGTTCAGACCGGAGTAATGTCTCAGCCCTTTGCTCATCTGAGCTTTTATCACGATATTCAGCATCGAGCATCCTGCATACGGCCTTAACGATCGCGTGGAATCTACCCTCATCGGATATCTGTCTGTGTGTCAGGAGAAGTACATCGTAGCCCATGGCCTGAAGGGCCGTCATGCGGTCAGCGTCACGCAAGCCATCCCCTGCGCGTCCGTGCGAGGCCTTTCCCTGACATTCAATGGCCACCTGTCGCCTGCCGTCCAGCGAAGAAAGAAGTAGGTCGATATATACACGGGACTTTCCCACAATCGCTCGAGCACTTGTGCTTAGCATCACTTCAACATTGAGCTCTATGCCGCAAAAACCTTCTCCTCCCAGGGATCGCGGCAGTGCAAGTAGCAAATACGCCTCGACCTCAAAAGGCGACGCGGCGCCCAATGGAACGAGTTGCGATACCGCTATAAATCTATTGCCGTAACGCATCCCGCAAACATCTGAACAAAAACGGTCAAGGTCTCCGCCCAAAACCAAAGCGTCTCGACGCCATAAATTTGAGGCGGTGCCGTCCTCGGACGGGCAGCGCACCCAACCGAACGTTGTCGAAATCGCGCCCGAATCAATTGCACGCGAAAGCTCCGCCTCAAGTGCCGCTGGCAGGGCACACACCGCAAACAAGCCACACATCTCCGCCAATACCAAAAGAAGCTGAAGATCCGTCAGATGCCGCAACATGATGAATGCCGTCAGTAGAGGAGACGTAATCAAAACCCCATGCTCCGTTTCCAGCACGGATTCCCTGGGAAGCTCACCAAGAAACAGCCGCTGCCTAATGCTGGCAGGACAAGTCCGTTTGTTTCTCGTCCGAACCAATGTATACAACGGAAAACCGAGCGCGACCGCAGCCGTCGGGTTGCGGGCGAGATCATATCGCTGCCGGTCTTCTTCCGGTCGTGGAAGCGGCGGACACAAAGCGCGGACTTGAGGAGGCAAACGCCAGTACCTAAAAGCTGATATGTCACAAAGTAGATCCTTCATAGGCACAGGAAAACACGAATTTCAACCCAGTCAGTCACGCATTGGCGCGAACGCACCAAAAATGGCGCCGAACGGACTGCCAAGTTTTCAACAGCCCTCCCCAACTGGCCAAAAGCTTGCCGAGAGCTGGACGAAGCCCTGTTGAAAACCCCATTTTTTTCTCATGCAGGAGCTTTGCGCGGCAAGTGAGTAGACTTTTTTGAACATCCCGAGCAGGCCGGTCATCCTGCTTTTCAAAACCGCAGGTAGATAGCTTGTTACAAAACTGCCTGGTCGCCAAAGTGCTAAAAGTCTACTCACTTAGGTTGCAGAGTGCCCCCCATTAGCTGCAATTCCAAGGTAGTTAGTACTTTTGGACTCAGATCGTCATACTGAACAAGAATTTGAGTTGAGTTTTCAGGGACAGATGCGCCATCGGCACACCAAAAACAGTCACCGATATCGATAAAAGGGATGCTCGAGCGCGTGAGGGCCCGTGCAAAAGTGCTTCCGCCCGTTCCACGCTCCGCAACCACGATACAGTAAAGGCCCGCGTCTGCATGATCGATCGAAACCTCCCCTGCCGGAAACGTTTTCCGTACAAGCGCCGCCAGGCCATCACGCGCCCCACGAGCACGAACGCGCACGCGGTTCACATGTCGCTCGTAATCACCCGATTCCAGCAAACGCGCCAAGGCAACCTGATCAACAGAACTTACCGACGAGGCGTAGAAACCAAGGTTGCGTTTAAACCTCTCCATTAGTTCATCGGGCAGCACCATGTACGCCAAACGTAACGCCGATGAAAGGCTCTTCGAAAACGTGTTGGTGTAGATAACCGACTGGGCGGCATCGATCGACGCGAGCGCGGGAATCGGCTTGCCGGCAAGGCGAAACTCACAATCAAAGTCGTCTTCGATGAGATACCGACCTGGCCGCTCGGCGGCCCAGCTCAGCAACGCATAGCGACGTGCAATGCTCGTCACAAGACCGGTCGGATACTGATGAGACGGCATCAGGTGAAGGACATCGGTCCCGGTTTTCTGCAGCGCGCTCAAGTCCACGCCCTCAGCATCCAACGGGACATGCCGCACTTCGCAACCCATGGCCTGATAGATGCGCGTCAAGCGCAAATAGCCTGGATCCTCGACGGCATACACCTTGTCCGCGCCAAGCAACTGAACCAACATGGTATCGAGCAGCTGGGCGCCCGCACCGATAACGATATTGTCGGGATTGACATTCATGCCCCTTGTCCCGCGCAGATGGTGCGCAATCGCACGTCGCAGTCGAGCGGTGCCCTGCGCCGGTGCGGGCGAAAAGATTTCACGTTCGTCTTCGGACGTCAGCGTCGCCCGTAGCGCACTTTGCCAAAGCCGCGCCGCCTCCAAAGCGGAAGGAGAAAGTGCGTCGAATCGCTCTGCCTGCCCCATGGCATCATGCGCGCTGGGACCAACAGGGACAGCATCTCGGTCGATGTCCTCCGCAGCCGAAGCCAAAACCGGTGCATCCGGAAGTTCGCAAGCGTAGTAGCCACGACGCGGCATTGAGCAAATATAGCCCTCGGCAAGCAACTGGCTATATGCATTCTCGATAGTAATGACACTGATTCCCAGATGACTGGCAAAGGCGCGCTTAGACGGAAGATGCTCCCCCGCCGCAATACGGCCAGCAACAATATCATCGCGAATTTGCTGGTAAACATACTCATAAAGCGATGCCTCGCCGCGTTTTTCCAAATTGTAGTCAAGCATGAGTTTGTCACCTGACCTTATTAAGTCATTCATTCTGGTATTAGTCTGACCTTGTAATTATCTCGAAAACTGAGTATATCGCCATACCCAGCTCCCCGATAGGATGTTCCGTCAAGCAATGCACATGCCAACCAAGGGAGCAACCATGGCAGAACAGACCAACAAGGCCGATCGCGTCAAACTCAATCGCGAGCTCGCGCAGATGCTCAAGGGCGGCGTCATCATGGACGTCACCACGCCCGAGCAGGCACGCATCGCCGAGGAGGCGGGCGCCTGCGCCGTCATGGCGCTCGAGCGCATCCCGGCCGACATCCGCGCCGCAGGCGGCGTGTCGCGCATGAGCGACCCCAAGATGATCAAGGGCATCCAGGAGGCCGTCTCCATCCCCGTCATGGCCAAGTGCCGCATCGGTCACATCGTCGAGGCGCAGATCCTGCAGGCCGTCGAGATCGACTACATCGATGAGTCCGAGGTTCTCTCCCCTGCCGACGACGTCTATCATATCGACAAGACCCAGTTTGACGTGCCGTTTGTCTGCGGCGCCCGTGATCTGGGCGAGGCGCTGCGCCGTGTTGCCGAAGGCGCCACGATGATTCGCACCAAGGGTGAGCCGGGTACGGGCGACGTCGTTCAGGCCGTGCGTCACATGCGCAAGATCCAAAAGCAGATCCGTGACGTTGTTGCCCTGCGCGACGACGAGCTCTTTGAGGCAGCCAAGCAACTGCAGGTTCCGGTCGAGCTGGTGCGTGAGGTCCATGCCACGGGAAAGCTTCCCGTCGTGAACTTTGCCGCCGGCGGCGTAGCGACCCCCGCCGACGCCGCGCTGATGATGCAGCTGGGCGCCGAAGGCGTCTTTGTCGGCTCGGGCATCTTTAAAAGCGGCGACCCCGCCAAGCGCGCAGCCGCCATCGTCAAGGCCGTGGCAAACTTCACCGATGCCAAACTCATCGCCGAGCTTTCGGAAGACCTGGGCGAGGCCATGGTGGGCATCAACGCCGACGAAATCGAGATCATCATGGAGGAACGCGGGCGCTAGTCCAGCAGAAGGGATCGCACATGAGCGATTACGCAGACCAGACGGTCGCCGTGCTGGCGGTCCAAGGCGCTTTTGCCGAGCACGAGGCAAGGCTATCCGAGCTGGGCGCACGCTGTATTGAGCTAAGGCAGGCGGCTGATTTGAAGCAGGACTTTGACCGTCTGGTACTTCCCGGCGGCGAGTCTACCGTTCAAGGGAAGCTGCTTGATGAGCTTGGCATGCTCGAGGAGCTTCGCACCCAGATTGTTGAAGGCATGCCCGTCCTTGGCACCTGCGCCGGCTTGATTCTATTGGCGCGCGATCTTGCCGCACACGACGATAAGGGAACGCCGCGCCTAGCAACCATGAACGTACTCGTTGAGCGCAACGCTTATGGCAGACAGCTCGGCAGTTTTCGCACCAAGGGCCAGGTGTCCGGCATCGACGGTGAAATGCCATTAACATTTATCCGTGCACCCCGCATCGTCGAAGTGTACGGCAATGCCAAGGCCTTAGCGAAAGTCGACGGCCGTATCGTCGCCGCCCGCCAGGGCAACCAGCTCAGCGTCACCTTCCATCCCGAACTCGATGAAGACACCCGCCTCCACGAACTGTTCCTACAAATGTAGGCATCGAAATCAACAAACGAAACGAGAGTGGATAATCTCCCACCTTGAGCATGAATATGGGCTCATACCGGGAGATTATCCACTCTCATTCTTTGGTGCAAATGATCCCTTGGGGATGCCGATGTTTTGGTACCGACAGCGAGCGCCCACCAGAGCGAACAAATTGACATGAAAAGAGGACGGCATAGACCTTCTGGTCATGCCGTCCTCTTTGAATGACAAGTTGTAGCTCTGGTGGGCGCGCAGCGTCAACTAGTTACGCGGTTCGTAGAACCGCGTAACCCCTAGAAGCGGTTGCCGCGGAAGCCGCCGCCGTTGCGGCCGCCACGATCGCCACCGCGACCGCCGCGGTCGTTACCGCGGTTGCCGCCGAAGCCGCCACGGTTGCCACCGCGATCGCCATAGCCACCACGGTTGCCGCCAAAGCCGCCGCGACCGCCGCGGTCGCCGCCACGGTCACCAAAGCCGCCACGGCCACCGCGATCGCCACCGCGACCGCCGCGGTCACCGCCACGACCACCGCGATCGCCAAAGCCGCCGCGACCGCCACGGTCGCCGCCACGGCCACCGCGATCGTCACGGCCGCCGCGAGGACCGCGGTCCTCGTCCAGGCCCATGGCGACGAGCGGAGCGATAACCTTATCGAGAGCGGCCATCAGCTCGGTGGCCTCCTCGTAAGAAAGCTCAGGCAGGAGCTTCTCCTTCTTGCTGGCAAGCTCGACCAGGCCCTCAGCGGCATCCTCGGCAGCGAAGACGACGATCTTGCGCATATCGCCCTCGGCGTCGTCGATGCGGCCGACCAGATCGGCGGCCTCGGCCTCGGCCATCAGGCCATCGAGCTCACGGAGGCGCATGCCCAGCAGGTCGGACATTTCCTTCTGCTCCATCTTGGGCTTGAGGTCAAGAAGCTTGATGGCGCGCTCGATGTTCGCCATGCGCTCAGCCTTGGCCTCCTCCTCCTTGGAAATAGCAAAGCGACGGCTGCGCAGCAGGCGGGCGGCCTTCTGCATCTTGTCCATCAGCTCTTCGTCATCGTAATCAGCGGCGGCCTCGACAACCTCGGCCTCCTCCTCGGCGGAAACCTCGTCAGCAGCCTCAACCTCGGCAGCTTCGGTCTCCACGGTCTCGACTGCCTCGACCTCGGCAGCCATGGTCTCGTTCTCGGTCTCGTTCATGATCTCTTCGTTCTCAGACATGAGACTCCTTCTTGGCCCTCTCGGGCATCATCGCCCCATTCGCGGGGCCCGTCGCGCACTCTTTGCGCTTTAAACATTCATGCCTCTCGGCAAAACGTCCATTAGTTTATGGTGTCGCCATCCAATCTAGCTGCAGAATCTATGTGCACACATTAATGCGACATGTGCGACTCGCGGCGGGCGTACACCAGCGACACCGCGAACCCGGCCACGGCAATCACGGCCGCTACGCGCACGGCAGCCGCAAATCCGATCGCCTGGGCAACGTCCGCCGCAACGCCAGCGGCGCCGGCAACCGCCGCAGAACTCGAGAGCAGGCCGATAAACAGGGACGGGCCAAACGACGCGGCAATCATGTTCCACGTGTTGAGCAATGCCGTTCCGTGAGGATGCTCAGCGGCGGGCAACGTCTCCAGGCCGGCCGTCTGCGAGGGGCTCAGCACCAAACCGACACCGGCATACACCACAACAGTCAGCGCCACGACAATACCAATGTTCATGCTTGCCGCGGTCATCGAAATTGCAGCCTGTCCCACAGCAATCAGGGCAAAGCCGACCGGCAGCAGCGGCCACGCGCCACGGGCATCCATCACGCGTCCGCCCACAATCGAGGTCACAGCGTTGCAGGCAATCGCCGGCAAAATGAGCAAGCCAGCAACAAGAGCCGTCATGCCGTATGCGCCCTCAAAATAGAGCGGCAGCAAAACGCTCATCGAGAACGTCGTCATCATCGACACCACCACAAGCAGGCACGCAGGCCAAAAACGAACGCTTGCCATGGGGCGCACGTTGAGCACCGGATGTCCGAGCTTGAGCTGACGGGCCGCAAACAAGCCGAGCAGCACAAGGGCGGCGAAGAGCGTCACGATGCCGGAAATCAGATTGGTCGAGAACTCGCCTACGGAATACACAAATGCCGTAATGCCGGCAGCGAGCAAAACAACCGACAGAATATCAAGCGTGGTGTTCGAGCGCTCTCCGACATTCTGAACAAGCTTTACGCCCGCCGCAGCGACCGCAATGCCGCCCACCAACGGCACTACGAACACCGCTCTCCAGCCAAACAACGTGCACATAAGACCACTGATCACAGGTCCAAACGCCGGCCCCAGCGTAATGCAGGCACCGCCCAGACTCAGATACAGACCGAGCTTCTCGCGCGGAGCGCAAGATAGCACCACATTCATCATGAGCGGAAACAAGATGCCCGATCCCGCAGCCTGCAAAATGCGACTTGGCAGCAAGACGGTAAACGTTGGGGCGACCAGGCACAGGACTTCTCCGGCGACCATGCATCCGCATGCGAAAAACAGCAGCCTGCGCGTCGAGAAACGACCGGAAAGAAAGGCCATGATGGCCGTAAAGATCGACGTCACGATCATGTAGCCCGAAACAAGCCACTGCGCCGTGGTGGCACTCACCGAAAAGGCCGCCATGATGTCGTGCAACGCCACGTTAATGATGTTCTCGTTAAACGCGGCAACAAAGGCCGCGATATACATTACGGCGAGAAACGCCGAAGTGGCCGATGGCGCTACTTGAACTTGTTGCTGAGATTTGCTCCCCATGCATTTCCTTCCTCTTGGAACGACAGTCGTATCGCCCCAGAGGAACAGTCCAGGGCGAGGATGAGCCCTAGACTTACGCCAGACGCCGCACGCGACGAGTCTGGCAACATGGTCCAACGTTGAAAGATTGTAACGCGAACGCGCAGCTTTCCTTCCGCGCTATTATTGAAAGTCCACGAAAGCATGAGACATGAGGAGCCCGCCATGATTAAGCCCATCATGAAATCCGAGTTCTTTTTGCGCCTGCCTTCCGAAGACGCGGGACCCGACGATGCCGCGACCGGGCAGGACCTCCTGGATACGCTCCATGAGCATGAGCACGAGTGCGTGGGGCTCGCCGCCAATATGATTGGCGTGCGCAAACGCATCATCTGCGTAAAGGACGGCAGCAAGTCGCTGCTTATGTACAACCCGCAGATTCTTGAGCAGGTCAATGCCTACCAGACGAGCGAAGGATGCCTCTCGCTGATCGGCGAGCGTCCCTGTACCCGCTATCGCCGCATTAAGGTTGAGTATCTGGACGAGAACTTCGTCCACCGCATCAAAAACTTCTCGGGCTACACCGCCGAGATCATCCAACACGAAATCGACCACTGTTGCGGAATCGTTATATAGTTCCGCCGATTCAAGAAAGCTCCCTGCAGAAAAATAACTGCAGGGAGCTTCTCATAGTGCGGAGCTTCTATCCCACTAGCTCTGGCGGTAATGATCGAAGAAGTCGGCGAGGTCTTCGAGGGACTCTTTGAGTACTTCCATGCGCGGCAGGTACACGATGCGGAAGTGATCGGGCTCGGCCCAGTTAAAGCCGCCGCCGCGCGTGATCAGGATCTTCTTCTCGTGCAGCAGGTCGAGGGCAAACTGCTCGTCATCGGTGATGTTGAACTTCTTCACATCCATCTTGGGGAAGATGTAGAACGCCGCACGCGGCTTAACCACCGAGATGCCATCAATCTTGTTGAGCGCCTCATACACAAAGTTGCGCTGCTCGTAGACACGGCCGCCGGGACGGATGTAGTCGTTGACGGACTGATGGCCACCGAGTGCCGTCTGAACGATCGATTGAGCCGGCACGTTGGAGCACAGGCGCATGTTCGAGAGCATGTTGATGCCCATAATAAAGTCACTCATGCAGCGCTGGTTACCCGAAAGCACCATCCAGCCGATACGATAGCCCGCGATCATGTGCGACTTGGAAAGGCCGCTAAAGGTGACGCAGGGCAGGTCGGGAGCGAGCGAGGCAATCGAGACGTGCTCGTAGCCGTCCATGCACAGGCGGTCGTAAATCTCATCGGCAAAAATCATGAGCTGGTGTCTGCGCGCGATCTCAACGATGCCCTCGAGCACCTCGCGCGGATAGACCGAGCCCGTGGGGTTGTTGGGGTTGATGATGACGAGGGCCTTGGTCGCGCTCGTGATCTTGGACTCCATATCCTCCAAGTCGGGATACCAATCCGCTTGCTCATCACACAGATAGTGAACGGGATGACCGCCGGCGAGGGTTGCGCACGCCGTCCAGAGCGGATAGTCGGGGCTGGGGATCAAAATCTCGTCGCCATTGTCGAGCAGCGCGTTCATCGAAAGCTGAATGAGTTCGGACACGCCGTTGCCCGTGTAGATGTGCTCCATCTGAACATTGGGCAGGCCCTTGATCTGCGAGTACTGCATGATTGCCTTGCGCGCAGAGAACAGGCCGCGCGAGTTGGAATAGCCTTCGCAGTCGGGCAGCTGCTGGCGCATGTCCTTGATGACCTCATCGGGCGTGCGGAAACCAAAGGGTGCCGGATTACCGATGTTGAGCTTGAGGATGCGCTCGCCTTCGTCCTCCATACGGGCAGCCTCGTCGACGACGGGGCCGCGCACGTCATACAGGACGTTCTCGAGTTTGGCGGATTTAGAAAAAGTACGCATGGTGGTGCTCCTTGGAATTTGAGCTGAGGGATGGGGTTCGGGCTTGGAAACGTTGCGGGGCGATGATGTCTCGCCTTGGTCGGCGTCACCGGCGATCAGCCAGGTAACATCGACCTCCAAAATACGGGCGAGCAGCTCTGCCACATCGCGCCGCGGAATCGTCTTGCCGCTCACATATTGGCTCATCTGACTCTTGCCGAGTTTTTTGCCGAGCATCTCCGATGCACGGATTACGTCCGACTGGCGGACGTCGCGATCGGACATAGCCTGTCGCAGGCGATCGCAAAACGCCTCTTGGGCCACAGGAACCTCCTTGCTGGCAAAGTTCAATTTATAGAACACGAATTGAACCAAAGTTCAATTTAGGCAGCAGTATAGCGCCGTGCTCTTTCGAAAAGTTCAATTTCAATAATAAAGCGAACCAAACCTCGAGATTTATCCCAAAGCGACAACGGCATGCGCTCGCCTAGAGATATTCGAGAAAACGAGCGGCGGCAAGCGAAACATCGGCCGTTCGATATATGGCGTTAATCTGCCGATGGGGACGTCCCTCGAGCGGACGAATGGCGACATTGAACTGGCAGCGCCGCAAGATGAGCGCCGGAAGGATGCTCACGCCCAAGCCGTCCTCGATCATGGCCATAATCGCATAGTCATCCCAGGTCGACAGTTTTGAGCGCACCGTCAGCCCCGCCCGACGGAACAGCGGCGTAATCTCGTCATCGGTGCCGCGTTCCAGCAGAATAAACTGCTCGTTGGCCAAATCGGCAAGTGAAACGGCCTCCGCACTGGCAAGCAGAGAGTCTGTCGGCACCACCGCCATCAACTCGTCGCGCACCAAAGATCGCGATGTCATGCCATTTTCTCGGGGCTCATGCGGGATAAAGCCCAGATCGCAGCGGCCCTGCGCCACCCATTGTTCAATCTCTGAATAGTCGCCCATCAGCAACTCGTAATCGACGTCTGGGTAATCGGCACGAAAACGCGCAATCACCGGCGGCAGCACGTGGGTCGCCACGCTCGAAAACGTACCGATGCAGATTTTGCCGCGCATGAGCCCTCGCATCTCGTCCACGCGTCGCTGCAGGCGGCCAAACTCTTCGCAGAGCGCCTCGACAGCCGGCATGACCTGCCGCCCGTCGGCAGAAAGCGTCACGCCCTCGCGGCTGCGGTCGAGCACCTTAAAGCCCCAGTCGGCCTCGAGGTCGGCCACCATGCGGCTCACGCCCGATTGCGAATAGCTCAGGCGCTCGGCGGCGCGCGTAAAGCTTCCGGCACGCACCGTCTCGAGCAGCACTTGCATCTTTTGGATATTGGTCTCCACGGCACGCCCCCACCCTTGCATGAGTTTTTGTCATGTTTTCCATGCATTATATTCGCTTTTCTTCTAAGGCAACCTCACCCATAGTGAACATGCAGGGATATGAAAGGGGCGGCTGCGCATGAACAACGGACTGATTACGTATTTAGCAGCATTGTTGTTGTTTGGCTCCAACGGCATCATTGCCGCGGCCATCGCGCTGCCGAGCTCCGATATCGTGCTGCTGCGCACCTTTCTGGGAGCCTTCTCGCTTGTCACCATCCTCGCCATCACCCAACGCCATAAACTGCAGGCGCCATCCCGCCCTCGCGAAGCTGCGGCCTTGATCCTCTCGGGAGCTGCGTTGGGCGCCAGCTGGATTTTTGGTTGATTTTCAATCTCAACGCAACAGCCTGAACGGGCCCCGCGTTTCCGCAGCTAGCGCAACGCGGGAATAGCTCC
>ENA-USZI01000551-USZI01000551.1-human-gut-metagenome-genome-assembly--contig:-NODE-551-length-27465-cov-24.327041_pt1 | contig 27465 bp, 19 predicted proteins | sample MGYA00250042_ERZ773532 | MGnify/ENA primary metagenome ERZ773532 (study PRJEB29103, sample SAMN06112036) | human gut metagenome | biome: human gut; feature: ankylosing spondylitis patient; material... | reverse complement strand
TTGCTGAAGCAACCGGGTAGACTTCCTGATTATGAGAAAAACAAGGATTACTTTGATGCCTTAAAGCCTTTGCAGGCCGTGGCGGTTCAACGAGCCAAGACCCGCTCTGAGCAAATCCAGAACCAAGGCACTGAACCAATTTCACGCCAAAGCAATCCTTTGACAACAGTCTATGAACTCGTTGAATACCTGAACTCCAAAATTTGAGAAGTGTCTTTATGGCTTACCTGAAATTGATGCTGGATGAAAAGGAAATCGCTCATTTGAGCGAAGATGGGCAGTATCTCTGCGCCAATGAGGGGGTGCCACAGTACGACCTGCCCTTGAACCTCTTTATCGGCAGCAGCCGCAAAGTCCCACTGGTCGATGTGGTCGTCTGGGCAAAGAAGCGCATCTTTCCCCGGAATCGGATGGACTGCAAAGAGATTCTGGAGATGATGGGCCTGCCCGACTACAACGCATGGGAAATTGTCAAGCGCACCAATGCCTGCCTGATGGAAGACCCTTTCTGGCTGCGCTTCAGCGAAGATGAGACCTTTGAGGACACTACCCGTGGCAGGGCAAGAAGGATCATGGCCGAATGTCAGAAGCCTGCTGATACCAATTAGTATCATTTATAACAACGTTAGGGCAAGACCCACCGCCTTTTCACTTTAAGGCAGCATTGCTGCCGTATATACTTGTTCTTCTCGAATGTCCAACTTTTTTAGAGCAGAATCCCTTAATCGTCTTGCTTTTCCCTTGAAATGTAGTATATTTTAAGGGAAAGAGAGGGTGGTAAGGGCATGAGAGCATTCAATTACTCCAAAATCAAAGAGCAAAAATGGGATTCCGAGATTCTCGGCTATATTGCTGCAATCTATAAAGAAGCGGGTAAGCAGGAACTTTACTTGAAGCAGCGTCCTGAAGAGCTGGAACGTCTGGTGGAGATTGCAAAGGTGCAAAGCACCGAAGCATCCAATGCCATCGAGGGAATCGTGACCACCAGCACCCGAATCAAGCAGCTTGTGGAGGAAAAAACGACGCCGCGCAACCGTGATGAACAAGAGATTGCAGGCTACCGTGATGTCCTGAACCTCATTCATGAAAATTTTGATGTGATTCCGATTACGCAGAATTATATTTTGCAGCTGCATAAGGTTTTGTACAGCCACATGAACAACCCCGTCGCAGGACGGACGAAGAACGTACAGAATTATATCAGCGCAACCTATCCCGATGGACATAGCGAAGTTCTTTTCACCCCATTGGCTCCTTACGAAACGCCAGCGGCTCTTGATCGAATCTGCGAAGAATATAACCGTGTGATCGGGAACTTTGAAGTAGAACCATTAATCGCAATTCCTGTGTTCATCCATGATTTTCTCTGTATTCATCCGTTCAACGATGGCAATGGCCGGATGAGCCGCCTTCTCACGACCCTGATGCTGTATCAGAACGGTTTCTATGTCGGGAAATACATCTCACTTGAAGCCAAGATTGCCAAGAACAAAGACCTCTACTATTCAGCTCTTGCGCAGGCGCAAAGCGGATGGTACGAGGGCACAGAGGATGTTGTTCCATTCATCAAATATATTTTGGGAACCATTCTCTCTGCATACCGCGATTTTGAAGAACGCTTTGCCCTCGTGGAAACAAAACTTCCAGCCATTGAAGTTGTTCGGAATGCTACGAAGAACAAGATCGGGCGCTTTACCAAGCAGGATATCCGGGAACTCTGTCCTTCGCTGAGCCTTAGTTCCATTGAGGGTTCCCTGCGGAAACTCGTTGAAAACAGCGAGTTGAAACGCGAGGGAGCAGGCAAATCAACTGTGTACCTACGGTTGAAGTAATCCCTTAATCGCCCCATCTTTCCCTTAAAATACGGCCAATTTTAAGGGAATCCGCATTGAGTAAGGGCTAAAGCAGCCCTATTTACTTGACTTTTTGTTGGTTGTCAGTACATTGATACCAATTGGTATCAATAAGTATCAGCAAATGGATACAACAAGACCCACAGATTGGATGCTCATCCCAATCTGTGGGTCTTGTTCATTTGAGTTCAGTCATCATCGTCCGGGTCAGGAACTTCCACCCACTCTGAAAGCTCTTCGCAGTAGTCCTCATATTTTCCGCCTTCGGTGGTCCTGATGACACGCCGCAAGTAGTCCTTGCCGCCATCTACACAGCAGAGACCACAGCTACACCTTTCTGACTTCTTTCCAGAGATTAGTACAGAAATATGTCAGCAACCTGCCTGTTTATTGTGCTTTTGAGTGGTTAAGCAATGTCTCATCCGTATTGTGAGCATTGAATAGGGCTTTTGTCCGCGCTATAATAGAAGAAAACTGCAAGGAAGTGTCATCATGCTTCACCCCGGACTGTACGAACAGGTCATCAACAACGCTCTGGAGAGTGAGCTTTCGGAGATCCCGGAAGCCCGCAAATCCACTGCGCCCATCGACACGGCAGAGGCGTCTAAAGTGCTGGCGCAGTATCTGACCGAGGTGGTGCAGAAGGGTCTTGATAACGTACAGGACAATGGCGGCGGCATCGAGGCGCAAATTGAGCTGGCGAACCAGATCGTAAGCACCATCCAGACGACTACCAAAGAAGCCGACTTTGCCGCGCTGGGCGTTGACCAGCGGGCAGAGCAGCTTCTTGCACTTTTACGGGAAAGCGCCCCCTGCCTTGCCGCCGGAAGAACGGCCAAAGACATTGAGCGACCGGAAACGTCTCTGGCACAAAGCTCCCTGTTTACCGGTGCCATCCACGAACCACAGATGTACACCGAGTTGAAGAAGGAGATCGTGTCCGCTGACCGCATCGATATGCTGGTGTCCTTTATCAAGTGGAGCGGCCTGCGCCTGCTCATGGACGAGCTGCGGCAGTTCACTCAGAATGGTGGAGAGCTGCGCATCATCACCACTTCCTACATGGGTGCCACCGATGTAAAGGCTATCGAGGAGCTGCGCCAGCTGCCTAACACGAAAATCAAGGTCAGCTATGACACTAAGCGTACCCGACTCCATGCCAAGACCTATGTGTTCTACCGGGACACCGGCTTTACAACGGCTTATGTCGGCTCTTCCAACCTGTCCAATGCGGCCATTTCCAGCGGGCTGGAATGGAACGTGAAAGCGACCCGGAAAGACCTGCCGGAGACCATCGATAAGATCGCCGCCACCTTTGAAAGCTACTGGAATGCTGGCGAGTTTGAATACTACGACGAAGGCCAGCGGGAGCGTCTGACCCGCGCCCTGAAAGCCGAAAAATACAGCGAGACCGACCACAGCGGCATTTACACGCTGGACATCCAGCCCTACTCCTACCAGCAGGAGATTCTGGATAAGCTGGAAGCGGAGCGTGCCGTGCGCGGACACAATCGCAATCTAGTGGTGGCCGCCACCGGCGCCGGAAAAACGGTGATCTCTGCGTTGGATTACAAGAGATTCTGCAAACAGCGTCCCGGCCAGCCCTGCCGCCTGCTGTTCGTGGCGCATCGGGAAGAGATTCTGAAACAGAGCCTGTACACCTTCCGGGCTGTTCTAAAGGATGCCAATTTCGGCGAGCTATTGGTGGGTAATTACAAAGCGGACAGTATCGACCACCTGTTTGTTTCCATTCAGACCTTCAACTCGCAGGATTTCACGGCTAAAACCGGCGCCAATTTTTATGATTACATCGTGGTGGATGAATTCCACCATGCTGCCGCGCCCACTTACCAGAAGCTGTTGGAGTATTACCGGCCGCAGATTTTGCTGGGTCTGACCGCTACCCCGGAGCGTATGGACGGCAAGAGCATTCTGGATTATTTCGGTGGGCGCATTGCCGCCGAGATTCGCCTGCCGGAAGCCATCGACCGGAAGCTGCTGTGTCCATTCCAATATTTTGGCGTGACCGACACGGCCGACTTGAGCAGCCTGAAATGGCGCACCGGCGGTTATGACAAGGCCGAACTGTCCAACCTGTATACCTTCAGCGGCATGGTGGCACAGCGCCGTGCCGACCTTGTGGTGAGCTCCATCCTGAAATATGTTACGGACATCGATGAAGTGAAGGGGCTTGGGTTCTGCGTTTCCATCGAGCACGCCCGGTTCATGGCGGACTATTTCAATACCCATGGCATCCCGTCCATGGCGCTGACCGGGGATTCCTCCGACGAGGAACGCAACACCGCCAAACAGCGGCTCGTTTCCGGGGAGATTCGCTTCATTTTTGTAGTGGACATCTACAACGAGGGCGTAGATATCCCGGAAGTCAATACCGTGCTGTTCCTGCGCCCCACCGAATCTCTGACTGTGTTCTTGCAGCAGCTGGGCCGCGGCCTGCGTCTGGCTGAAAGCAAGGAATGTCTGACCGTGCTGGACTTCATCGGGCAGGCGAACAAGAAGTATAATTTCGAGGAAAAGTTTGCCGCCCTGCTCTCCAACACCACCCACAGCGTCAGCCGGGAGATCAAAGAGGGCTTTGTCTCTGCGCCCAAGGGCTGCTATATCCAGCTGGAAAAGATCGCGGCAAAATATGTGCTGGACAACATCAGCGCCTCCTACGACCGCACTTCCGGCCTTGTGGCGCGGGCGGCATCTTTCACCGAGGACACCGGCCTGCCGCTGACCCTCGGAAACTTTCTTGACTACTACCACCTCGACCCGCGGGCAATCTACAGCAAAAAAGTCAAGGATAAAGTCCTTTGTTTTTCTCGGCTGCGATTTTTGGCGGGCGTATCTTCTGATTTTGCGGAGCCGCTCGAAGAGGTCCTGACAAAAGCCTTTGCACGGTTTGCCGTCGTGGATTCCCGCCGGTGGATTCGTTTTCTGCTGGACCTTCTGCCAAAGCTGGACAACACGGATTTTGCAGACCTGCCGCCTGTTGAACAGCGGATGCTGCAAATGTTCTATGTGACTGTCTGGGGCAAAGCGGCAGAGGATTGGAACCGCGAGGACGTACTTGACGATCTGTATGCACTTTCGGATAGCCCAATTTTGTTGGGCGAATTGCAGACCCTTCTGCAATACCAGTATGACCACATTGATTTTATTGATGAACCGGTGGACGTGGGCTTTGACTGTCCGCTCGACCTGCACTGCACCTACACCCGCGACCAGCTGTTGGTAGCACTGGATTTCCTGAAACCATCTACCGTTCGTGAAGGTGTGAAGTGGCTGCCGGAAAAGCAGTTGGATGTGTTCTTTGTAACCCTGAACAAAGCCGACAAGGATTATTCGCCCACCACCATGTACAACGATTATTCCATCAACGAGAACCTGTTTCACTGGCAGAGCCAAAGCACCACAGCCGAAAGTTCTGCCACTGGTCAGCGATACATCCATCACCGGGAGAAAGGAAGCCGTGTGTTGCTGTTTGTCCGGGAGTTCAAAGCGGATTCCCGTTTCGGCGGTGCCGCCGCTTACACCTATCTTGGCACTGTGAACTATGTCCGGCACGAAGGTTCCCGCCCGATGAACATCACATGGAAGCTCGACCGTCCCATTCCGGCACGATTCCTCAAAAAGACCAATAAACTGATCGTGGGGTAACTTACAATGAAAATTATTCGCGTTTGCGAAGCAATGAAGTCTCCAGTGGAGACTTTAAGCGACAGAACGGTCTTGCGTCAGCAAGATGGAGGAGCCCCGCTCCGACAAGTTCGCGTTGTCGCGGCCGTCATCTGCGACTCCATCCAGACCAAACACAAAATTTATGCCACCGCCCGCGGCTATGGCGACTATAAAGGGCAGTGGGAATTTCCGGGCGGCAAAATTGAGCCGGGCGAGACTCCACAGCAGGCGCTGAAACGAGAAATTGAGGAAGAGCTGGACACTGAAATCGCGGTACATGAGAAGATTGGAACCATCGAATACGACTATCCAGCATTCCATCTTTCGATGGACTGCTTCTGGTGCGAGGTTCTTTCCGGCGATCTTGTTCTGAAAGAAGCCGAAGCCGCCCGCTGGCTGACAAAGGACGAACTGGGTTCTGTACATTGGCTCCCGGCTGACCAGACGATTCTGGAACGGATTCGAGCGACATTGGGATGAAATCCATCGTCCAGATTTTTATTGTTGCAATTTTACAAAAATTACCAATTTGCTGTATGGGGATCAATTATACATTTAAATTAAAAATCGGTTCTTTATTATACTCAACAGCTACAGAAGTCTTGCGTTATTCAATCCACAATATTTATCATTGAATATATCAACTATCACTACAAAAGCATGGATGCATCTCCGTAATGTTAGAGAAACACCTATGCTTATTTTCAGTTCAAATATTTAAGCTGAAAGCTTCTATGCGTAAAATCAAATTCCATTACTTTGCATTTCAAGATGTCTCCTGGTTTGATTTTCGAATAAACATCGCGCGGAAATGAGTACTTGGGTTCCAAGCTTGAAATGAATCCTTTTACATCTTTATCAGCAATCGTACAAACTACACCGCCACTATTTTTACTAACCACACATGCATCTACATCCATATCAACTGTAAAATAATCAATCTCACTGATTGTCTTTTTAAGGTTTTCATCTGCCTGAATCCATTGTTCAACAGCATGAAGCGAATCATTCAAATCAACAGAACTTATAATTGCTTTTTCCGACACTAATTCGTCACTATTTGTCAAATATTCCTTTCGATATTCAATCAAATAATTCACCAAATCTCTTGCATTTAGTGCAACAACAAGTTTCGAATCACTTTCATGAAATTTAAGTCGATTAGATATACGCGTCATAACCTCAGTGTTTTTAAAGAGAGTATCTTCTGCGCATGCCGAAAGATACGAAACGTTTCTTAACATTTGCAAATGTAAGGCACCCGGGATAGTAATCTTAACCAAATCGCCTTCCTCAATTGGCATCGCCGAATTTTCACAAAGCACTAAATTCTTCCTTGCCAAGTAAGCCAATTCACGATAAATAACAGCAAGGCTATGACCATATACCTGCAAGCTTCGTGCAAGCTCTGACACTTGAAATAGACCTTTATCACCCGTTGGACCACTCAGTGCTTGCACTTGATATAGCCAATTCAATATATCGGCACGAACAAACGGATCCGGAAAATCGTCATTGTAATCAGATGCAAACAAATTCACAAAATTCGATTCATCACCGTTATAAAAACGGCGGTTCTTACGAAGAAGGACATTTTCAAACCGATACGCAGGAATCTGCGCATCATCGCCAAGCACTCGCATTGCAAGAATATCCTTTTCCTTCATATGCCCGCTTTTACAGAAATCTTCAAAAATTTGAATGCCATTACGTGTATTTTTGTCTGCTAATCTATAGAACAAATTTGCGACCCAACGATCTTTGCGAATAGCAACTATAATATACTTGAAATATTCAATAAGTTCAGATCGTTTGACTGCAACTCGCATACCATTTTCCAGTATATAGGTATTACTGCTCTGTTCGGTTATTCTTGTGATATAGTCAAGTCGAGCTTGAAGTACTCTCAATAAATCTGGTGGATCAATTCTAAAAACGAGATCCCTCACTACAGTATCAAGCGGTGGTTCGGATTTATATGTATCATAAGTCGCATCACGCATAGGCAGAATTACAATACATTTATATTGTGCACGCAACCATTGTGCTACTTCAAACATTAGCAATTGCTCACCTTTGTTCCGTTTATCGCAATTATCCAATACCACAATAGGAATTTTGGCATAATTTTCCTTTATAAAAAATAGCAATGCCTCCAAATAAGAGTCCACATTTCTTATTGCTTCATTGAGAATTTTGTATAATTCTCTGTTTCGTTCTACATCGCTTCCGCACAACAATGAGCCTAATCCTTTGTCAAAGCGTGATATTTCACGCCTAAACACTCTCTTTATTACTCCAAAATCCTCAAAATCCAAATCATTATGCGTTTCTTTTATAGAATCAATAATCTGCTTTTTGAGCCAGTTATATATCTCGTTGTTTGATACGGGCGCCAAATTCATATTAATAAAAATCCACTCACATCTTGCTGCAAGTTCCGGATATTTTTCTTCTAGAAATGCATATCGGAAGTAACGTGTAAATGTTGTTTTTCCGCTTCCAACATTTCCGATTAGCAACATTAGAGAATAGGCTTCCTGGTTATTTAGTATTTTTTCCGAAAGTTTATCAACAAGCTCAACTGGTGTTTCGGTAGACAATGCTGTCGAATTCTTTCGACTAGGCAAATCAAAGCGTTTGATTTCTTTGTAGATTGGCTCGATATGTTGCTCACGCTTTGGAGATGGAATATATGCGTTTTTGACGATAACTGTTCGATCTTGTTCGGTTTCAGGATCAAATATTGATCTATTTTCAAATACTAATGTTCGCCCAAACGAATTCTCTACCATTTCTTCATTTTGGACACGCTTCCCGCCCAATTGTGATACTGGCGAATTAAACCGCGCATTTCCTCTCAAGTCCACATAGTACCTATTTGCCAAATTGAGAAGAGCTTCATGTGAACAATGCTCAACCAGTTCACAGAACAATTTGTTTTCAATATTGAAGTCACTATGAATTAGTCGTAAGACAGGCTCTGCTTGATCGACATATCCCATCCATGTTTCGCAACCATTTGACGCAATAATATACTGACACGCATTTATTTTGTGCGGAAAAGACGCATTGACCTCTTGTGCGTATAACCTAGCCTCAGAATAACCATTAGCCAGTAGCTCATTTGGAGCCTTCGCTTCTAGAATAAGCGTGGGAATGCCTCTAATTGCAACCAGATAGTCCGGGAAATAGTACTTTTGTTTTTGTCCTTTATCAATCAACTTCTTCCGGAGGATGTGCTTAGTTAAAATTTCCGAATCTTTTAATCCAAGTCCAATCGGCGTTTCTGCCTTCAGAAATGGATAAATAAACTTCTGCTCAACATCACTTTCTGTTATGATGTTCTCCAATTCGCAATACAGAGCCATTAAACCACTCCTTTTAGTGAATAATCTATCTTATGGTATAAGTATACTCTTCTTTACATCGCTAGTAAAGTCAAAACACTCATGGTTTTACGCGGAGTAACTTTCGTGACCTTGCAATTTCAAATCAAACAATACGGTTTTCATTTGTCCTTCATGGGATGTTTTCTCCCGCAAGCAGTGCCTTTGTGCGTACAAAGGCCAGAACACGCACGGCATTGCAACTTTGCCGTGCGTGTTCTGCTTGTTGGGATGCAATCCCAACCCCCTGTGAACATCACGCTTCCGTGATGGCTGCGCACTCCTGCGGAGTGCTGAAAGAGCGTTTTGCAAAAACGCAAAGCCTGCATCGGCACGAGACAGAACAACGGGTTTGGGCTGCGCCCAACAAGCGCTTGCAAGGCAAGGGTCTTTGTATATACAAAGACATTGCTTGCAAGAGAGTTTTGTTGTACCAGAATGGTACCACGAAGCACTGCTTGCAGAAGCGATTGTGCCAGTCCGAATTGTCAATTCCGCTTGCAACTGTTATACTGGATTTATCAAAATTTTTTCGAGAGGCTGCTGCCGTGACCGCACAGCAAGTTCAAATCGGAAACAGACCCTGCCGCATTTACGGCGAAGCCCATACAGAATACCTGCTTCTCCAAATGACCGGTGAACATGAGCTGCAAAGCATGGATCATGAAGTGACAGCTATTGCACAAAGCGGCCGGAATTTTCTGTTTTCCGCTGTTCCGGTGAAAAACTGGAACGATGAACTTTCCCCGTGGGAAGCTCCTGCGGTATGGGGCAAGGAAAGTTTTGGCGGCAATGCGGCGGATACCCTTTGCTTTCTGACAGAGCAAGTGATTCCCGCCCTGAAACAGCAGTTTGCACTGCCGAGAAACGTCAGAATTGTTCTGGGCGGCTACTCGCTGGCCGGATTGTTCGCGCTGTGGGCATCCACGCAGATAGCTCTGTTTTCCGGTGTTGCGGCCGCTTCGCCTTCCGTATGGTTTCCGGGATGGATGAAGTTTGAACAGCAGTACCCCATTCAAGCACAGTGCATTTACCTGAGCCTTGGCGACCGGGAAGAGCGCACAAGGAACGCAACTATGGCCGCTGTCGGGGAGAACATCCGCGCCCTGCACCGGGAGCTTGCTGAGCGTAGAAAAAGTTGCGTCCTTGAATGGAACATCGGCGGGCATTTCAAGGATACCGACCTGCGCACGGCAAAGGCGTTTGGATGGGTGATGGAGGATATGTGATGAATATTTTGATCGATGCAGACGGCTGCCCGGTCGTCGATCTGACGTTGCAAATTGCAAAGCGGTTCGGCATCTCGGTCATCATCCTGTGCGACACCTCTCACCAAATCGAGCGGGAAGGTGCGCAGACGCTGGTGTTCGACAAAGGAGCGGACAGCGTGGATTTTGCTCTCGTCAACCGGGTAAAGCCAGGGGATATTGTCGTGACACAGGACTACGGGCTGGCGAGTATGTGCCTTGCCAAGTGCGCACGAGTGCTGAACCAGAATGGTCTGGAGTACACCGCCGACAACATAGATGCTCTCCTGCTGCGGCGGTATGAAAACAAAAAGCTCCTCCGTGCCGGAAAGCACCCCAAGGGGAGCCCAAAGCGGACGAAGGAGCAGGATGAAGCATTTGTCGCCACACTGACAGATATTTTAGCGAGCATCTGATTTTCTGAACGGAACACCGGCGAATTTTTTTTCGCGTCACATTCTCTGTAAGTGAAGCCCGTCAGAACAAAGCACCTCTCCACTGCATGAAATCATTGAGATACCGCTGCTTTATCCTCTGGCCACGATCTTCTGAGCGCCGCATAGGAAATAAGGAAGTTTGCAAGCCAACCTGCCGGGACTGCAAGCCAAACAAAAGCAATACCAAAACGCGGTGCACAAATCAAAGCAACAGACAAGCGGATTGCAAGGTTTACCATATTTGCAATAAGAAACGGCCGCATGATTCCAAGTCCGCGAAGAACGCCATCCGTTGCCATCTTGATGCCCATGAAGGTGAAAAAGTAACCAAGCCATCTCATATAATCACCGGATACCTGATAGGCCAACGCGGTTCCGTCTTTTCCCAAGAACAACGAGGAAATCTGTGTGTGCAGTGTTTCAATGACCACGAAAGCAAGAACTGCAAAGCATAGATCCAACACCAGTGCAGCATGATAACCTTTTTTGATACGCTCAATTTTCTTTGCGCCAAGATTCTGGGATACAAACGGCGAAACTGCATTGCCGATGGATACGAAGATCAGCGAAAAAACATTTTCTACCCGCATCGTTGCCGCATACCCGGCAAGTGCCTGTGTGCCGAAGGGATTTACCACTGCCTGCACGATCATCATACCGATAGACACTGTGGACTGCTGCAAAACCGATGGTACCGCAATGCGAAGCATGGAATACAGCTCCTGCCGGTCGAACCTGCTAAAGGAGCTCTTGTATTGCCGCATCCGAGACAGAAAGATCAAAAACGAAAACACGGCAGAAATTCCTTGTGCGATCAAGGTCGCAAGGGCTGCACCAAACACCCCCAGACCAAGACCGGCCACCATCCAGAGATCCATAAAAATATTCAGGATAGATGAGAATATCAGCAGTCCCAACGGAATTTTGGATTCACCGATGGAAGTGAACATGGTGGAAAGAATGTTGTACATGAATAGAAACGGGAAACCCACAAAGTAGACACGCAGATACAATACTGCTTCTTCCAATATATCGGCAGGGGTCTGTAATCCGCTCATCATGAAATGGGAAAAGCAAAAGCCAAAGACACCAAGGACAGCGCTTAAGATCAAAAAGCTGATCAGGGACGTTGACACAATGGTTTTCATTCTACCATAATTTTTTGCACCAAAACAGCGGCTTACAAGCACACCTGCGCCCACACCGGCACCAAGCGCCACACAAATAAAAACATTGGTCAGTGCAGCACAAGCACCAACAGCCGCAAGTGCCGAGGAGCCAACAAATTGACCAACGATTATGGAATCGGCCATATTGTATACTTGTTGAAAAAAGCTGCCAAGGATCATCGGCATCGCAAAAACAGTCAGCGCTTTAAGGGGTGGATCTGTAATCAAATATTCATCTTTCGACATGAATATATTCCTTCTCAAAATCGTTTATCGCAAATTTTATCGCAAGTCAAGAAATTAGTGCAGCATTCAAACGGCATCTTTGCGACATGCAATTCACCGCTGCTGCATTAAAAAGTTGAATTGCTATCAGTTGAAGCGTTAAGTCTCCACACCCTCGAACTGGCTGTTGTAGAGCTTGGCGTAGAAGCCGCCCTGCGCCAGCAGGGTATCGTGGTCGCCCTGCTCCACGATGTGGCCGTCCTTCATCACGAGGATGACGTCGGCCTCCCGGATGGTGGAAAGGCGGTGTGCCACGATGAAGCTGGTGCGGCCCTGCATCATCCGGGCAAAGGCTGCCTGGATACGCACCTCGGTGCGGGTGTCGATGGAGGAGGTGGCCTCGTCCAGGATCAGCATCGGGGGCAGACAGAGCATCACGCGGGCGATGCAGAGCAGCTGCTTCTGGCCCTGGCTGATGTTGCCGCCGTCCTCGGCGATGACGGTGTCGTAGCCCTCGGGCAGGCGGCGGATGAAGCTGTCGGCGTGGGCAGCTTTGGCCGCAGCCACCACCTCGTCGAGGGAGGCGTCCGGCTTGCCGTAGGCGATGTTCTCCCGCACGGTGCCGGCCCGGAGCCAGGTATCCTGCAACACCATGCCGTAGCTGCCGCGCAGGGAGGCGCGGGTCACGTCCCGGATGTCGGTGCCGGAGACTTTGATGGAGCCGCCGTTGACATCATAGAACCGCATGAGCAGATTGATGAGGGTGGTCTTGCCGCAGCCGGTGGGGCCGACGATGGCGATGCGCTGGCCGGGCTTGACGTCCAGAGACAGGCCCTCGATGAGCGGGCGGTCGGGCAGATAGCGGAAGGAGACGTCCTCGATCTGGACGTGGCCGTCCGGCACGAGCTTTGCGGCGTTCTCCGCTTCGGGGGTCTGGTCTTCGGCGTCCAGCAGCTCGAACACGCGGGCTGCGCAGGCCAGAGCGTTCTGCAGCTCGGTCACGACGCCGGAAATTTCGTTGAAGGGCTTGGTGTACTGGTTGGCGTAGTTTAGGAAGATGCTCAGCTGGCCGATGGTGATGCCTCCGGCTACGGCATAGATCGCGCCCACGAGGCCGACGCCTGCATAGACGATGTTGTTGACGAAGCGGGTGGCGGGGTTGGTCATGCTGGAGAAGAAGATGGCCTTCAGGCTCACGTCCTGCAGGCGGCCATTCACTTCGTCAAAAGCCTCGAGGCTCTGGGCCTCGTGGCCGAAGGCCTGCACGACCTTCTGACCCTCTATCATCTCGTTGACAAGGGCAGTCTGCTCGCCGCGCACGGTGCTCTGGCCCTGGAAATACTTGTAGCTGCGCTTTGCGAGAAAGCTGGCGACAACGAGGCTCAGCGGGGTGATGCAGACCACCACCAGCGTGATGGGGATGTTCTGCTGCAGCATGAAGAGCAGGGTGCCGAGGATGGTCAGCACACCCGAGAACAGCTGGGTGAAGCCCATCAGCAGGCCGTCGGCGAAGGTATCCACGTCGGCCACCATCCGGCTCACGATGTCGCCGGAAGGATGGCTGTCGAGGTAAGAGAGGGGGAGGGTCTGGATCTTCCGCATGGCGGCGTTGCGCAAGTCACGGCTGACTGCGAAGGTGATGCGGTTGTTGCAGACGCTCAGCAGCCACTGCGCAAAGGCGGCGACAACCGCCACCACGATGATCTCGTAGATGATGCGCAGCACGCCCGCGAAGTCCACGGCACCTTTGCCCAGCATCATGTCGATGGCGCTGCCGCAGAGGATGGGGATATACAGCTGGGCCGCCACGCTCACAGCAGCCACGATGAGGCTGCACACCACGAAGAAGCCGTAAGGCTTGATTTTCTGCAGCACCCGGGTCATGGTGGCCTTCTGCTGTTCAGGGGTCAGCTTGCTTTTTGCTTTTGCACTCATTTCTGCGCATCCCCTTTCTTGAACTGGCTCTCATAAATTTCCTTGTAGACCGGGCAGCTTTCCAGCAGCTCGGCGTGACGGCCAAGCCCCACCATGCGGCCATCGTCCAGCACGATGATCTGGTCGGCGTGCTGCAGGCTGGCGGCGCGCTGGCTGACGATGAAGACGGTCAGATCGCCCGGCAGAGCGGCCAGAGCCTTGCGCAGGGCCGCGTCGGTGGCGTAGTCCAGTGCGCTGGCGCTGTCGTCGAGGATGAGGATGTCCGGCTTGCCCACGAGGGCGCGGGCGATGGTCAGACGCTGTTTCTGACCGCCGGAGAGGTTGCGTCCGCCCTGCTCCACCGGCTCGTCGAGGCCGAGGGGCTTGGCTTTCACGAACTCCGCAGCCTGTGCCGTTTCCAGCGCAGCCCAGAGGTCGGCGTCGGAGGCATTCTGGCTGCCCCAGAGCAGGTTGGAGCGGATGGTGCCGCCGAAGAGCTGGGCTTTCTGCATGACCACGGCCACCTTGCCGCGCAGGTCGGCGCGGGGGTACTGCCGGACCGGTCGGCCCATGATCTCCACACTGCCCTCAGTGGCGTCGTAGAAGCGGGGAATGAGGCTGATGAGGCTGGATTTGCCGCTGCCGGTGCCGCCGATGACGCCGATGGTCTGGCCGCGCTTGGCAGTGAAGCTGATGTCGGAAAGGCTGGGTGCGCCTGCGCCCTTGTAGGTCAGGCTCACATGGTCGAAACGGACGGCGTCGCCGGCCGTTTCCGCCGGAACATTGCCGGTGAGCTGGGCCGGGAACGCCATGCCGGGCTTTGTGTCCAGAACCGCCTGTACACGGCCTGCACAGGCCAGAGCCTTGCTCACCTGAACGATGAGGTTGGCCAGCTTGACCAGCTCGACCAGGATCTGGTTCATGTAGTTGACCAGCGCGATGACGTCGCCGGAGGCCATGCCCCCGATGTTGATCTCGATGCTGCCTACATACAGCAGCGCCACGATGGCAAGGTTGATGATAACGTAGGTCAGCGGGTTCATCAGGGCGGAGATGTGGCCCACATGGAGCTGCATTTTGGTCAGCAGCTCATTGGCGTCCTCGAAGCGGTCCACCTCGCTCTTTTCCTTGTCGAAGGCGCGGACGACGCGCACGCCGGTCAGGTTTTCGCGGGTGAGGCCAAGGACCCGGTCGAGGCGGGTCTGCACCGACTTATAAAGCGGACGGGTGATGACCATGACGCCGAAGACCACGACGCTCAGCAGCGGGATAGCCACCACGAAGATGAGGGCGGCGCGGAAGTTGACCGTAAAGGCCATGACCATAGCGCCAATCACCACGAAGGGGCTGCGCAGGAACAGACGGAGGAAGAGGTTCAATCCGCTCTGCACCTGATTGACGTCGCTGGTCATCCGGGTGATGAGGGTGCTGGTGCCCATGGTGTCCATCTCGGAAAAGCTCAGCGTCTGGATGTGCTCAAACAGCGCATGACGCAGACCGGTGGAATAACCCACCGCGGCTTTGGCCGAGAAGTATTGGGCGGTCAGGCTACACGCGAGGCCGACGATGGCCAGAAGCAGCAGGATGCCGCACCGCACGAGGATGTAGTGGAAATCGTGGGCCGCGATACCCACGTTGACGATGTCGGCCATCACAAGCGGCACGAACAGGTCAAACGTAGCTTCCAGCATCTTGAAAAGCGGTGCAAGCACGCTCTCGCGCTTGTAGTCGCTGAGATAGCGAAGCATTTTGTTCAAGACTCGATACTCCCTTTCTTTAATTTCTTTAATACATTTAGTCGAGACGCTCCTTATTATAACGCACTCCCAGCAGGAATGCTATGTTTTTGCCGAAGAAAACCGGCTCCGGAAGCAGATTTCGGCTCCGGAGATTGAGAAAACCGAAAAATCCTGCTATACTGGAAAGGAATCTCAACGGAAAGAATGGTGGATGCAATGGCAAAAGATGGTGCGGCACGGCTGCGGCTGCGCCCGGTGGGCGCGGCAGACCGCAAAAAGCTGCCGGAATACGGGCCGCTGGGTACGGGCTGCCCGGCGATAGAGCGGGCTGTGGCAGCGCTTTATAAGGGCCAGAATGAGGAGAGCTTCTGGGCGCTGATGAACGCCATCAACTATGCCCTCGAGCTGGACACCAGGGTCCTGGTGCCGCTGGAAGCTGCGTCCGACCAGCCGGACGGGGCCGCCCCGTGGGCGGAGCATCCTGTCCCGGCGGAGAAAGCAAAGGACCTGCAGCCCTGGACTCTGCGCACCCAGAAGGGCCGGTGCTACCTGCCGGTGTTCACCTCCGTGAAGATGGCGGAGGCCGATAAAGGCACGGCCAGCCGCCCCATGGCGGAACGGCTTCTGGCTTCCGCCATGCAGATGGCGCTGGACTCCGACAACATCGACGGCGTGGTCATCGACCCGTGGACCAGCTCTGCCACGCTGGACTGCTCGCTTTTGAACGGTCTGCTCCACGCCAGCCACGACACCGATGAGCCGGGCGAAGCGGAGCTGCGGGCCGGCAACCGTGCCATGGCCGAGGAACGCTGGGACGACGCGATGCACTATTATCAGCTCTCTGCCGAAGAGGGCTGCGCCGAGGGCCTTGCCATGATGGGCGAGATGCTCTACGAGGGCCGGGGCTGCCGCAAGAGCCCTGCACAGGCCCGCAAGTTCTGGAAAAAAGCTGCCGACGCCGGCGATGTGGCCGCATGGGTGGCGCTGGGCGACGATGCCATGGTGCAGGGAAAAGGGGCCGGTGCGGCTCTGCGGGCCTACCGCAAGGCCCAGAAGCTCTGCGCCTCCACCCCCGACATCGCCTATATGCCGCAGGTCTGCCTGCGGGTGGCCCAGTATGAGACCCAGTACATCTCCCGCAAAAAGGCGCTGGCTCAGCTGGCTGAGGCGAAGCAGGGCTTCCTCGTCCGCAAAAAAGAGGGGGACGAGACAGCCCAGAGCTGGCTGGACGAGACGGAGGCCGTCATCCGCCAGCTGCTTGAGAGAGAATGAGCGGAAACACAAAATCTTTACAAATGCTCTAAGAAATCGTCATACGGAACCGATATGATATTGAAGGAAAAATATGCGCGTCGCAAAAACAGAGAGGACGACCAGAATGAGCAAAGTGATCGGTATTGACCTTGGCACCACGAACAGCTGCGTGGCAGTGGTGGAGGGCGGCAAGCCTGTCGTCATCACCAACGCAGAGGGAGAGCGCACCACCCCCAGCGTGGTGGCCTTCACCAAAGACGGCGAGCGTCTGGTGGGCGGCGCGGCAAAGCGCCAGCTTGCCACCAACTCCGGCCGGACGATGTCCAGCATCAAGCGGTATATGGGCAGCGACTACCGCGTCCACATCGACGGCAAAGACCTGACTCCGCAGGAGATCAGCGCCATGATCCTGACCAAGATACGCCGCGACGCCGAGAGCTACCTGGGTGAGCCGGTGACGGAGGCCGTCATCACCGTCCCCGCTTACTTTGACGACAGCCAGCGCAAGGCCACCCAGGATGCGGGCCGCATCGCGGGCCTGAACGTCCTGCGCATCATCAATGAGCCTACCGCCGCCGCCGTGGCCTACGGCCTTGACAACGAAGCGCCCCAGAAGATCCTGGTCTACGACCTCGGCGGCGGCACCTTCGACGTCTCCATCATCGAGATCGAAGACGGCACCTTTACGGTGCTGGCCACCGGCGGCGATACCCGCCTCGGCGGCGACGACTTCGACCAGCGCATCGTGGAATACGCCGTGGCAGAGTTCAAGAAATCGGACCGCATCGACCTCTCCCGCGACCCCGCCGCCATGGGACGCCTGAAAGAAGAGGCCGAAAAGGCCAAGAAAGAGCTGTCCAGCGCCCTCTCGGCCCAGCTCAATCTGCCCTTCATCGCTGTGGGCAAGGACGGCCCCCACCACCTGGATCTGACCATCTCCCGCCCCCAGTTCGAGATGATGACCGGCGACCTGCTGGCACGGACGGTGGCCCCGGTGCAGAACGCACTGCGGGATGCCGGCATCTCGGCTTCGCAGCTGGGCAAAGTCCTTCTCGTGGGCGGTAGCACCCGGATGCCTGCCGTTGAACGTCAGGTGAAGGAACTGCTGGGCTGTGAGCCCAGCCACAGCCTCAACCCCGACGAATGCGTGGCCATGGGTGCCGCTGTGCAGGGCGGTCTGTTACAGGGCGGCGGCAAGCTGGCTGGCGCTTCCGGCGCAGCGGCGCAGGGCCTTGTGCTGATGGACGTGACCCCCCTGACCCTCTCCATCGAGACACTGGGCGGCGTGGCGACCCCCCTCATCACCCGCAACAGCATGATCCCCACCCGCAAGAGCCAGATATTCACCACGGCCCGCCCCATGCAGACCAGTGTGGAGATCAACGTCCTGCAGGGTGAGCGGCATTTCGCCCGCGACAATAAGAGCCTCGGCAAGTTCAAGCTGAACGGCATCCGGGCCAGCTTCTCGTCCAAGCCCCAGATCGAAGTCACCTTTGACATCGACGTCAACGGCGTCGTCAAGGTCTCGGCCAAAGACCTCGGCACCGGCCGGGAGCAGAACATCACCATCACCGGCAGCACGAACCTCTCGGAGAATGAGATCCAGCGCGCCATGGCCGACGCGGCCGCCTACGAGGCCGAGGACAGCCGCCGCAAAGAGCGGCTTGACCTCCACAATCAGGCCGAGGTGCTGGCCTACAAGGTGGACGAGGCCCTCTCCAAGTGCAAGAAGGAGCTGGACAAAGAGGAGAAGAACCGCATCAAAGCCGATGTGGCAAACCTCCGCCGCTGCCTGCGGAAGGATAAGCCCGAGAAGATGAACGAGACGGAGGAAGCGAACCTCCGTCAGGCCAAGAGCCAGCTCGAAGCATCTGCAAACCACCTGATGGTGCTCTATGCATCGGAGCAGAGCGGCTCCGACGACGCACAGAATATCTGACGACACCCAAAGCCCTCTGCCGCATCCTGCCGGCAGAGGGCTTTTTGCCTGCGCTGCAAACAAAAACCGCCCCGGGCGATGCGGAACGCCCGGGGCGGAAGCGGAAATGGATGGTTCTATTCTTTATAAAAAGCTCACTCTGTGACCTTATGAAGCTCTGTCACGCCGCTGTGCGGAGTTTCTTCATAAGAACCATAGAAGGGCACCGCTTTGACTTCAAAGGAGGCTCTTGCGGCCGTTTCACCGGGGAGGTATACCTCGATATACTTGAGTGCCGCAGGGTCGGTCTCGTTGGTGGTACCTGCTTTCCAGTGATCCTTGGTGTAGAACACTGCCGCCGTACCAAAATCAAACTTCAGAAGCTCGACATAATACTCCTGCTTGTTTTTGGTGCCGGAGGCTGCACGCACCTCCTTCAGGGTCCCGGCCTCCTTCTCATAATTGCAGAAGGCCGTAGCGGCCAGCACTTTTTCCACGCTGCCGAAGGTGCCGCCCTCTTTGTAGGTCTTGGTTTTATAATTCACCGTGTAAAGGCCCGGCTGGATCACGTTGCCATCTGCATCTGTTCCCATACCATAATTAGTGGTGTTGGCTTTTACATCCATAGTGATCGCCTCGTGGGTGCCTGCAAAGCAACGCACCTTATTCGCCTGTCCGGCATAGATTTTTGTGCCATCCTTTTCGTTGGTGCATTCCAGCTCGTAGGTAAGATAGATATTTCCGGTGTACTGAACAAGTCGATAGCTTGCACTGGTATCGAAGGAGATGGTCTCCCCCTCGCTGATCACGCTCCCGCTGCGTCCCCCTCCGCTGCATCCAGTCAACAGCGTCAGAGACAGTGCTGCAGCCAGAACACCGGCGGCAATTTTTTTGGCCCACATCATATTGCTTCCTCCTGTATCGTCATTCGGCTCCCGCACCCTGCGGGAGCTCTAAATGAATTATACCCCCCCCCCATATTTGCAATAGAATTTCGCAAATCGGCATATTTTTGGCAGGTGTCACAGCTTGCCGTCTGAGTTTTTTGGCACTTTGACGAAAAAAAAAAAGACGCCGTCCCGGCTGGGGCGGCGTCCTTTGCGATGCAGCTATGATACAGGCAAAAAGCAGGGGAGGGGGCATCAGCGGCCAACGATGAGGTCGCGGCGGCTGCGGAAGCCCACGGTGAGGTGAGCGCTGCTGCCGAGGTGGCGCAGGGTCACCTTGGTGCCGGGCTTCTGGTCCTGGCACAGCAGAGTCAGGTTCAGGGTGGTGGAAGTCTTGTCGGTCTTGAGCACCAGAGTGCTTACGCCCCGATTCATCAGGGTCTGCATGTCGAGGATGGTGGTGCGGAAGGTGGCGTTGTCATCGGGGACGTCCAGCGTCAGCACGCGGCCTTCCTGACGGGCGGTGTAGAGCACCTGCTTGCCCAGCAGGCCCTTGACGGTGTAGCGGGCTTCGCTCTTCTCCACCGGCGTGTCAGAGGGCAGGGGGGTCTCGTCGGAGATCATCATCACGTTGCCCTGAATGGGGTTCTCCACCGGGGAAGCGTAGCCGCCGTAGTTGGGGTCTACCTCCCCCACCGGAACGTCAGAGTGGAGGGCGATGTCGCCCTGAACCATGACCTCGGACGACTGAGGGGGCAGATAACCGGCAACAGTCGCGTCCTCGGCGTCGGCGGCAAAGGCACCCACGCTCATGGCGGCGGTCATGGTCAGCAGAGCGGCAGCAGCGGCAGCGCGGCGGGCAGTGTTCTTGTTCAGCAGTCTCATAGTAGTATCCTCCTGTAGTTGTAGGGAGTCAACCTCTCCGTCAGCGCTGATGCGCTGCCACCTCCCCTATCGAGGGGAGGATTTGGCATATCGTAAAGCCTTGCCTCTTCGCCAGAGGCTCCCCTACCAGGGGAGCTGTCTGCGAAGCAGACTGAGAGGTTGTACGAAGACGGGGCGGCCCGTGAGCCGCTAGGTGTGATACCCAATTTTACTTATTTTATCAGCGGTACGGCGTATCAGAAAACCGCCGTATCTGTAATGAATACGGATACGGCGGCTGGATTATTGCAGAGATCCTATTTTAATTTTCGCTGGGATCTTTTTCCTCAAGGATAGCCATGAACTCGTCGCCGGTGATGGTCTCCTTTTCATAAAGGTACTTTGCCAGCTCGTCGAGCTTTGCACGATTGTCGGTGAGGATCTTGACGGCCTTTTCGTGCTGGGTCTTTACCAAGTCCACGACCCGCTGGTCGATCTCCCGCTGGGTCTGCGCCGAGCAGGCCAGCGAGGTGTCGCCGCCCAGATACTGGTTGTTCACCGTCTCCAGGGCCACCATGTCGAACTCTTTGCTCATGCCGTAACGGGTGAGCATGGCGCGGGCAAGCTTGGTGGCCTGCTCAATGTCGTTGGACGCGCCGGTGGTGATGGAGCCGAACACCACTTCCTCGGCAGCACGTCCGCCGGTGAGGGTGGCGATCTTATTTTCCAGCTCTTCCTTGGTCATCAGGTAGTGGTTGCCTTCTTCGACCTGCATGGTGTAGCCCAGTGCGCCCGAGGTGCGGGGGATGATGGTGATCTTCTGCACAGGTGCGGAGTGATTCTGAAGCGCCGCCACCAGTGCGTGGCCGATCTCATGGTAGGCCACGATGCACTTTTCCTTGTCGGTGAGGATGGAGTTCTTCTTCTGGTAGCCGGCAATGACCACCTCGATGCTCTCCTCAAGGTCTGCTTCCGTGACCGACTTGCGGCCGGCGCGCACGGCCCGCAGGGCGGCTTCGTTGACGATGTTGGCCAGCTCTGCGCCGGAGGCACCGGAGGCCATCCGGGCCACGGTGTTGAAGTCGATGCCGGGGGCAAGAGCGACTTTCCTGGCGTGGACCTTCAAAATCTCTTCGCGGCCCTTGAGGTCGGGCAGCTCCACAGGAACACGGCGGTCAAAGCGGCCGGGACGGGTCAAGGCCGGGTCGAGGGAATCCGGACGGTTGGTGGCCGCGAGGATGATGACGCCGCTGTTGCCCTCGAAGCCGTCCATCTCGGTGAGCAGCTGGTTCAGGGTCTGCTCACGCTCGTCGTTGCCGCCCAGCTGGCCGCTGTTGCGCTTCTGGCCGATGGCGTCTATCTCGTCGATGAACACGATGCAGGGGGCCTTTTCCTTGGCCTGCTTGAACAGATCGCGGACTTTGGAGGCGCCCATGCCCACGAACATCTCCACAAACTCTGAGCCGGAGATGGAGAAGAACGGTACGTTGGATTCGCCCGCCACGGCCTTTGCCAGCATGGTCTTGCCGGTACCCGGAGGGCCGACGAGCAGGATGCCCTTGGGCATCGAGGCACCGATCTCTTCGTATTTCTTGGGGTCGTGCAGATAATCGACGATCTCCTGTAAGTTCTCTTTGGCCTCATCCTCGCCGGCCACGTCCGCAAAGCGGATGCCGTGGGTGGACTGGACGTAGACCTTGGCGTTGGACTTGCCCACGCCGCCGAACATCATCGAGTTTGCGCCGCCGGCCTTTTCGATGAGCTTTTTGTTCATGAAATTGCCCAGCCAGACAAAGAGGACGATGGGCAGCACAAAGCTCAGCAGAAAGCTCATCAGCGGTGAAGCCTGCTCGACGATCTCGCTGGAAAACTCGGCTCCTGCGTCGTAGAGGCGCTGGGTCAGGTCAGGGTCGTTCATCAGGCCGGTCTTGTAAATTTGCTTTTCGTCTTTATCGGTAAAGATAATCTGGTTCGATTCCACATCCACCCGGCCGATGTCTTTGTCCTCGGTCATGGACATGAAGGTGCCGTAGTCCACTTCTTTTACCTGCCGTTCGCTCATCCACGGCACGAGCACGAAGTTGAGCAGCATCAGCACCAGTAATACAATGGCGTAGTAAATAGCCAATGGCTTTTTGGGGGTCTTGACTTCTTTCATGGGGATCCCTCCTTGTGTTGCAAACAGCATACCACGACGCTATTTCAGAAACCAGCGTTTCGAGGTGAACTTTGCAAAAACTTCGCAGATTCTTAACAAAACCGAGGAACAAGGAGGCCGTCCGCTTGACAAATCAAATCACTTTGACTATACTGAACATACAAGAAGGTGCTGTCCGCAATGGTCAGCTTCCCTTGGCTAAGTCAAACAATAAGAATGACCGCTTTGCTTGGTAGGCTGGGGCGGTCATTTCTTATTGTTATGTATCTCTTTGAAGATAGCCCATGAAATCTGAAAGGTAACAAAGACTGCTCCGCCCAGCAGGCCGAGCAATGCGATCGTTTCCGTCAGGGTCATAAGGCATCCCCCCTTTCGCGTTTGCGTCCGGGGGAAGCAACAATAAGGTTTCACACCCCCGGAAGCTTGCCGGGGAAGCTAGACCACCTTTTTATGCAGACAGCACCTGGATACCGCCGCTTCGGGCGGTATTTTTATTTTACCATAGTTGGTGATATAATACAACAAAAATAGGATCCACCCGCAAATTTTGAAAATTTAAGCCGCTATTTATATGAAATCGTTTCATTTTCATTGTGAGCAAAACTGCTTGACAGGGGCGGCGGGTTTTGCTAAAATGAGACCACTTTGAACAAAGCGCAAATGCGTTGACGGGGAAAAAACGATTTTCTTCTGCGTACAGAGAGCCGCCGGATGGTGCAAGGCGGTGCAGAGGGTCTCGGTTACTGGCCCCTGAGCGGCAGGACTGAAGCAGACAGTAGGTCCTGACGGAAGCCCACCGTTATAAGGGCAGCGATTCGCCTCAAAAAGCCGATCGTGCAGAGCGGCTGTGCTTTTGGCACAGCAAAGAGAGTGGTACCACGGGTGCCCTGTAACAGAAATTACAGGCTCTCGTCTCTCAGGGGATTTCGTCCTTTGAGAGACGGGAGCCTTTTCGTTTGTGGGAAACGGCCTCGTCCTCTCCGTCATTGCTTCGCAATGCCACCTCTCCCAAAGGGAGAGGCTTTTGGCTCCCCCTTTGGGGGAGCTGGCGCGAAGCGCCTGAGAGGGCAAGGCTGTTCCCCAGAAGTGCAAAACGTAAGTCAATAGGAAGCTGGAGGAAAACAAAATGATGGACGCTACCAAGTACGCACCGGGATATTACCCGGTCCCCGCCGGTTATGACAGCTGGGTCAAGAAGGACCACATCGAGAAAGCTCCCACCTGGTGCAGCGTGGACCTGCGCGACGGCAATCAGGCCCTTATCGTCCCCATGAGCCTCGAGGAAAAGCTGGAATTCTTCCAGATGCTGGTCAAAATTGGCTTCAAGGAGATCGAAGTCGGCTTCCCGGCCGCCAGCGAGACGGAGTACGAGTTCCTCCGTACCCTCATCGAGAAGAACATGATCCCCGACGATGTCACCGTGCAGGTGCTGACCCAGTGCCGCGACCACATCATCCGCCGCACCTTCGAGGCTGTCAAGGGCGCACCCCGTGCGGTCGTCCACTTCTATAATTCCACCTCCGTCGCCCAGCGCGAGCAGGTGTTCCACAAGTCCAAGGAGGAGATCAAGCAGATCGCCATGGACGGTGCAAAGCTGGTCAAGCAGCTGAGCGAGGAGTATGAGGGCAACTTCCTCTTCGAGTACAGCCCTGAGAGCTTCACCGGCACCGAGGTGGACTACGCCGTTGAGGTCTGCAACGCGGTCCTGGACATCATGCAGCCCACCCCCGACCGCCCCATGATCATCAACCTGCCGGTCACGGTCGAGATGAGTATGCCCCACGTTTACGCAAACCAGATCGAGTATTGCGACAAGCACCTCAAGTACCGCGACAGCGTCATCATCTCCACCCACCCGCATAATGACCGCGGCACCGGCGTCGCCTGTGCAGAGCTGGCCGTTCTGGCAGGCGCTCAGCGGGTGGAGTGCTGCCTCTTCGGCAACGGCGAGCGCACCGGCAACGTGGATGCTGTGACTCTCGCCATGAATATGTACAGCCACGGCGTAGACCCGAAGCTGGACTTCTCCGATATGCCAGCCATCTGTGCCACCTATGAGCGGGTCACCCGGATGCACATCTACGAGCGCACCCCCTACGCCGGCCAGCTGGTGTTCGCCGCCTTCTCGGGTAGCCATCAGGACGCCATTGCAAAGGGCATGGCCTACCGCAAGGAGAAGGGCGACCACCGCTGGACCTGCCCCTATATCCCGGTGGACCCCCACGACATCGGCCGCACCTACGACGCCGATGTCATCCGCATCAACAGCCAGAGCGGCAAGGGCGGCATCGGCTTCGTGCTGGAGCAGAACTACGGCTACAACCTGCCCGCCAAGATGCGCGAGGCGCTGGGCTACAAGGTCAAGAGCGTGTCCGACCACAGCCACAAGGAGCTGAGCGCAGGCGAAGTGCTCCACATCTTCGAGGATACCTTCCTCAACAAGTCGAAGCCCCTGTCTGTCGTCGAGGCCCACTTCGCACAGGTCAACGGCATCACCGCCACCGTCACGCTGGATCTGAACGGCCAGCGCAAAGTTGTCACCTCGGTGGGTAATGGCCGTCTGGATGCTGTGGCAAACGCTATCCAGAGCGCCACCGGCATGGACTTCCACCTGGAAACTTACTCCGAGCACAGCCTGGACGAAGGCTCTACCTCCCGCGCCGCTTCCTACGTCGGCCTCGCGTGGGGCGACGGCATCGTCACCTGGGGTGCAGGCACCGATACCGATATTATCGTGGCCGGTATCCATGCACTGGTCAGCGCGATCAACAATAAATAAAGATAGATTTTTGAGAGAGTATCAAAAGGAGAATGAACCATGGGAATGACCCAGACGCAGAAAATTCTGGCCGCACACGCAGGCCTCGCCGAGGTCAAGGCAGGCCAGCTCATCAACGCCAAGCTCGACATCGTGCTGGGCAATGACATCACTACCCCCGTCGCCATCAACGAGTTCGAAAAGGCGGGCTTCAACGGCGTGTTCGACAAAGAGCACATCGCCATCGTCCTCGACCACTTCGTTCCCAACAAGGACATCAAGAGCGCGACCCAGTCCAAGCAGTGCCGCGAGTTCGCCAACAAGTACGACATCCTCAACTTCTACGATGTGGGCCAGATGGGCATCGAGCACGCTCTGCTGCCCGAAAAAGGTATCGTGACCGCCGGTGACTGCGTCATCGGCGCCGACAGCCACACCTGTACTTACGGCGCACTGGGCGCATTCTCCACCGGCGTCGGCTCCACCGATATGGCCGCCGGCATGGCTACCGGCATGGCATGGTTCAAGGTGCCTGCCGCCATCAAGTTCGTGCTGACCGGCAAGCTGCCGCCGAAAGTTTCCGGCAAAGACCTCATCCTCCACATCATCGGGATGATCGGCGTGGATGGTGCGCTGTATAAGTCGATGGAGTTCACCGGCCCGGGCGTCGCTTCCCTTTCCATGGACGACCGCCTGAGCATCTGCAACATGGCCATCGAAGCCGGTGCCAAGAATGGCATCTTCCCCGTGGACGACGTGACCAGGGCTTATCTCAAGGGCCGCAGCCAGCGCGAGCCGGTGTTCTATGAGGCCGACCCGGACGCCGAGTACGAGAAGACCATTGAAATCGACCTCTCTGCCCTCGAGCCTACTGTCAGCTACCCCCACCTGCCCGAGAACACTCACCCCGCCAGTGAGGGCAGGGACATCAAGATCGACCAGGTGGTCATCGGCAGCTGCACCAATGGCCGCCTCGAGGATATGGAAGCCGCTTACAACATCCTGAAGGGCAAACACATCGCAAAGGGCGTGCGCGGCATCATCATCCCCGCCACCATGGCCGTGTACAAGGAGTGCATCCTCCGCGGCTGGACGACGGCCTTCATCGACGCGGGCTGCATCGTCTCCACCCCCACCTGCGGCCCCTGCCTCGGCGGCTACATGGGCATCCTCGCCGAGGGTGAGCGCTGCGTCTCCACCACCAACCGCAACTTCGTGGGCCGCATGGGCCACGTCAAGAGCGAGGTGTATCTGGCTTCGCCCGCTACCGCTGCCGCCAGCGCACTGACCGGCTATATCACCGACCCCCGCACGGTCTGAGAAAAGGAGAGTCACCCATGAACAACGCAAACGGTTCTGTTTTCAAATACCCGGATAACGTGGATACCGACGTCATCATCCCGGCCCGCCACCTGAACACGCAGGATGCCAAGGAGCTTGCCAGCCACTGCATGGAGGACATTGACAAGGACTTCATCCACAACGTCAAGGACGGCGACATCATGGTGGGCGGCTGGAACTTCGGCTGCGGCTCCTCCCGTGAGCACGCACCGCTGGCCATCAAGACCGCCGGAATCTCCGTCGTCATCGCCAAGAGCTTCGCGCGCATCTTCTACCGCAACAGCATCAACATCGGCCTGCCCATCATGGAATGCCCCGAGGCCGTGGACGCCATCAGCGCAGGCGATACGGTCAGCGTGAACTTTGATACCGGCGTCATCACCGATGAGACCACCGGCAAGACCTTCCAGGCCGAGCCTTTCCCGCCCTTCATCCAGAAGATCATCGCCGACGGCGGTCTGATGAAGTCGCTGACGAAAAAGTAAAGTTTTTGCTGGGAGTTCGCGCGCCTGTGGCGCGGGGGAGAGCGCTTTTTCATTAAGGCTAATTGTTCTCTTTTGCTGGCAAAAGAGAACCAGAAAACCACCAGCGATTTCGACGCGCTGGATCCACGAGAAAGGGGCTG
>ENA-USZI01000547-USZI01000547.1-human-gut-metagenome-genome-assembly--contig:-NODE-547-length-27560-cov-13.451224_pt1 | contig 27560 bp, 30 predicted proteins | sample MGYA00250042_ERZ773532 | MGnify/ENA primary metagenome ERZ773532 (study PRJEB29103, sample SAMN06112036) | human gut metagenome | biome: human gut; feature: ankylosing spondylitis patient; material... | reverse complement strand
CGAAGCAGTACACGGACCTGCTGCTTTCACAAGGCATCAGAATCAGCATGACCCAGACGGGAGACCCGCTTCACAATTCGAACCGATATACAATGTACTGCCTTTGGTTATCGGTAACTTTCAAAACCGATTCGCCGACCAATGCTGGTTGCTGTATGATATCAAACGGGAATACGGTTATTATTACAATCGGCAAAAAGTCGATGAAGTCCGTTTCGAAACCAAAGGAACCCATCTTTTGACCGGCAAACTGGATCAGCAACTGATGGCAGAAGATGAACAACTTTTTCAGCAACTCTGGCGAACCTACTTTAAAACCATCGCCATCAAAGAACGTATCAATCCGAAACTGCACCGCCAAAACCTCCCCGTCCGTTTCTGGAAATACCTCACAGAAAAATAATTCATCCTCCCCTTTTATTATTATGACCGGATAATTACCACTACTCAAATTTAATTTTCACTTATAGTAAATAGGGATATTCAGTAAATGTCCCTATAAAATACAATGGCATATGAAGATGCCCCAGTATAATCACTTCATATGTCATTTTTATTGTCATTTTTCTGTATTTTCCCATATACTCTTATAGGCAGGACATGACGTTCCGGAAGAAGTCTGACGACCTCTTCTGATTTTTTCGTTAAAATCATATCATGCTGCTTTCAGCGCTCTGTTCCTGACCTTATCTATCATCAGTATGGCATTTGCCGTATGTATTCCAAAGAAAATCCAAAGGATTTCCGTCTTCCTGTTCCGTGCCTTTATCCTTGAGAGTGAGTAATGCTGCTTCTGTGTGCCGAAGCTGCCTTCAAGTCGGGTGGCCCTTTCTTTTGACAGTTCACTTCTGAGAACCTTTCTCAAGGATTCATCCCTGGCCGCCCTTCCCTTGCGTACAAAGGATGTGGATATTCCATATTTTGTACAGAACTTTCTGTTGGCATTATTGGCATATATGGAATCGGCAGCCACGCATCTTACCCTCACATTCATGAGCTTCTGCTGCATGCGGATGCAGTCCTTCAGGCGTATACCTTCGTTGAAAGCCTTGAACGAGAGATGTTCGATGAACGATATGCCGTCTATCTGTATGTTGTTGACCTTCGCACCGAACTCGACGGACTTTGTTTCCTTGCCTCTTACAATGGGACGTACATAATGACGGTCAATGCTGACGATGCGGTCCCTGACCTTCCTGCCTTCAAACAACTCCTTTTCCTGTACAAGAACCTTTCTGATGATGGAAAGACGCTTCTGGTAATCCTGGGTATATCGGAGTGAGGTTCCATGTTCTCTATGGATTTCATCCCTCTGTATGAGGAGCTTTTCAAGGAGTCTGATCATACGACGCTTGAGCATCCTTGTCCTTGAAGCCTTCCTCTTTCTCTTCTTGCAGTAGGACAGATAGGACTTCGCCACATCCGCATACTTGTTGCGCGGACGCCTTATACCCAAATCTCTGCAATGAAGGCAGATTTGCCTGTAGAGCCATTCCAGACTTTCCCAAAGGAGTTTCATATCCGTAGGAAAACGCATATGGCTCTCATAGCATGTGGCATCGGTCATACAGACGTGAAGGCTGTCAAGATAGGGTTTCCAGTGTGAAGCCAGCACTTCCTGGAGGGAATCAACATCAAGACGGGACGCTATCTCATTGCGGATGGCACTGACTATCTTGTAGTTGGTTATGGGAAAGGACGGATTTATCATAATCCCGCAGAACATCTGGTAGTGTATGTTCCCGTTAAGATGTTCCACCAGCTGCCTGTCAGAGAATCCGGTGTACGCCTTCAGGACCATAAGGGCGATCTTCGCCGAAGGACTGAAGATGTTCCTGCGTCCCAGTCGCTGTTCCGACAGGCCCATGGTCTTTGCCATACGCTCAAACGGAAACACCGAATGAAGCCTGCCAAGCTCACTCTCATGAAAACTCTTGCGATATTTTTCTATAATATCAAATTCTGTAAAGCCCAAAGTAGGGTGAATTTCCGAAATATTTTGTATCTTAGCCATATCTTTGTTGGGGAATTTCCCCCGTTTTGGATTCCAAACCTTATTTGCGGGGGAATACCTAAAGATACAAAAAAGCCAACTAATTCGCAACATTTTGTGTATGAATTAGTTGGCTAATTTTATACTATTTACTGAATATCCCTAAGTAACTGTTTCTGTACCATCATATTGAATGACGAATAACCGTTTTGCTCGTAGATGCCATGATGTCCCTTAATGTTCCAATAGAAATCACATCGAAAAAGCCAATCGCTCCTTAGTGCCACTACATTTTGGAAAGCGAAGAGACCGTATGGATGATTGTAGTCTAATTGCTCTCCATTATATGATAGCGTGAAATACGGTTTATAGACACCCACCGTCAAAGTAGGTCGCCAACAACCAAAAACAGGTGAAACAACACATTGCGCTCCTAGTTGCTGGAAATTCTTGGCGTTGGTTGACATCCAAGTTACCGTTCCAGGTTTGCCAGATACAGAAACGACAGTCGGATGAATGTAATCCTTGATATACTGATAATCCAACGTGAAGTCGAATATGCTACAATTCACACTAAGTTCTGTATCATACACGTATTGCGGTTTCAGATAAATGTTGCCTTGCTCATAATGGTATTGATTGTTGTAGCTCACACTGTTGTTCAACTGACGAAACGAAGGACGGTTGACCCTGCTACTGAAACCAAGATTCATCCCCACTCTCCCAAACATAGTGGAAAGAGAAAGGGATGGAAGTAAGTCCGAATAATCGGTCTTGTTCTTTACTTCTCCTTGGTCTGTGTTGACGGCATGAATGTACTCATAGCGAAGCCCTATGCTTCCTTTCCATTTGGAGACAGACAAACGATAAGTGGCAAATCCTGCATACTTGGTTTCCTTGTTCTTGAATTGATCATCGGCTATCTTCCCTTCTTCGTTTACAGACACACCCCATGAACTGATTTTACTGAAATCCGTTCCGAAATCAAGCCCATTATTCTTATTCATGTTCCATGCAAACACCCCTTTGAGTGCAGTCGCACGATTTCGCTGGTCGTTTTGCATATGCGTGATTTCTGAGACAGCATCTATTCTACTTGTCTCGCTCACTTGTTGCTTATGTTTCAGTTGAGCGTAAACATAGTCGGCATCCAAGTTGAGCTGTAGGTTGTCTGTTAGTTTGCCGATATAATACAGATTAACATTGTGAAACCTCTCCTTCTCTGATTCTTCAGTCTTGTTGTCTGTAGATGTCAGCTGTTCATCATTCTTGTACGTTTGCATATAGTCGAAAGGAGAGTCGAGCATCTTGTAGTTGGAGATGCTTCCCAAATATCTTCCGCCGATAGTGTGATTCTTGTTTATGGCATAATTCATGCCAACATTATAGTCATGAGAGTGAGAGCGGTCGGAATATTCAGAAGCAGAAATCTCATGAAATGTATCTTGCTCGTAATTGAACTGGTTAACATCATATCTGATGTCACTTCTCGTATTGTCATATTGATATGCGAGGAATACATCCAATGCTCCCTTGTGAATGTTGATGTTGATGCCCTCTTTATTTGACCAATTCTTGTGTCTTGAAAGTTCCGCACTGGCAATGCCAGAAAGTCCATCAAGTTTATGGTGTATGGTGCTGATGGCTATTACACTTCTTGTGCCTGCATCGTATTCTGCCCCAGGATTAGTGATAAGTTGGACAGACTTCACATTAGAAGAGGGAATCAAGGAGAGTTCAGAAGCGTTTGCCACCTTTCGACCATCTATATAGATAACGGGCTCTCCCTTTCCGAAAACCTCGTATTTACCGTTAGTATAAAGCATACCAGGAACGTACTTGATGACATCAGCAGCCTTGCCGATATTTTGCAAGTTGGAGTTTTGAACGTTGAGCGTAAGTCTTCCGTTTTCTTTTAATATGTATTTGCGGTGTCCCATAACCACTACCTCTTGCAGATTCACCGATGCTTCATTCAAGGTTATGACTCCAATCTCACCTATTCCATATACATTATAAAAGGTGTTATACCCAACACAACTTACTTTCACAATTGCCTTCTTTGCCTCACAAGGAATCACGAACTGTCCATTCTCATTTGTCACACCACCCGTAATTAAACTAGAATCACTAACATTGAGCAAAGCGACATTGGCGAAATCGACTGGCTGATGGCGAGTGTCTACAATGCGTCCCATCATTTTGTTAGAAGTCTTTTGAATACATTCTACAATGATAATATTATCCACTTGTTTCATCTTGATAGGGTAGAAGCCTATCAAGTTCAAAATGGCATTTGGAACGCTTTCGTTTTTGATGGTCTTTGTTACCTTGAAATCCTCCAATTCATCATACACAAAATTGATTACATATTTATCCTGTCGGGCATTCAAATCCTTCAACACAGCAGAGAATGGCACATTATTATATTGTCGGGTAATGCGTTGGGCAGAGATACCCATACTTATCATCAGCATTAAGTTAAAAACAATCCACTTCATAACTTACTCTACTTTTAAAGTTCCATTCACTTCCGTTATCTGTATGCGCTCAAAAGCATTCAATATTTCGAGATTCTGCCCCAATGTCTTAGTCTTATCCCAATTGAAGAAGATACGAACATGCTGCGATTCTGCATTGTCGAATTCCACCTTGACATTATAAAAGGCTGCAAGCTGCGACACGACATCGCCCAACTCGGCATTGTCAAAGACAACAGGTTTGAGGTCGAGACTATCAGCCTTCTCCGTAGCACTCACCTTGATGCTATCCATCTTGTTCAAATCAGAAGTAGAAGATACTTGCTCCGTCTTGGCTTGGTTAGCCTCATCCGAAGAAGAGAAACGGAAAATGCCTGAATGAATTGCAGCGAAAGTAATGCCTGAGAGGAAAACAACGCCAATGATGGATGCCGCTATCTTCCAGCGATTGCTGAATGTTTCACCGGAAGTTTCGTTGACCTTTAATCTTTGTGTATCAGCAAACTCCTTCCACACTTCATCTACATTCACTTTCTTTGGATTTCCTTTTTTCATCGCCATCCTAACCATCGCCATATCGTGAAAGAAATCCTTTACGTCTTCATCGGCAAGCAAACGTTCCACCTGCTCGTCGGTATAGCGATCGGGATGCTCCAGCATATCGAAGAACATCTGTCGCTTCTCTTCTTTACTCTTGTTAAATTCCTTGTTTGTCATTGTCTTGCCCATTTAAATTGTTCCTTAATCCAGTCCATCGCCTGTGAGAGATGGTTGAACACCGTCACCTTGCTTACTCCCACTTTATCTGCCACCTCTTGATAAGACATTTCCTTGAGATAGTGCAAGCGGAAGATTTGCTTTCGGATGGGAGGTTCAAGGTCTTCAATGAGAAGCATCAGTTGCTCCAGTCGCCCATCAGTTTTATCCGACAGAATGACATCGGCATCATCTATCAGCAACTTTGTGACCCTTTCCTTTACGCCCTTGTGGGCTATCAAGTTGAGGCACCGATTGCGAACGCTCCTCATCAGGAATCCTTCCTCACTCTCAGGCATCAGGACTGCATTATTGGCAAGAATCGTGGTAAAGACTTCGCTCACCACATCCTTGCTTTCGTCATCATCGGAGAGAAGGTATCTGGCTAGATTATACATCTTCTCGTAATGCTGACGAAACATTCTTTCTATGTCCTTTTCCTGCTTCATACACTATCTATACAGTTCAGCCAATCAAAAAACTAAGCAAAACAATAACTTTTTTCAAAATTTACAGAAAAAACATTCAACGACTCCTTGTCTTCCACAAAGCCATAGGATGAAATTTGATTCTATTGACCATCTCTTTATCTTCGAACAGCAATTCTGGAATATACTTTTTGTCATTGAATTCCCGCACATATTCTTTCTCTGATTCTGTCAGAACCAATAGCTTTGAGAGAAAGTCTTTCACTTCTGTCTTGGCTTTTTCAAAGTCAAAATGCTCACTGCGCCTAAGCACAGGCAAGAGTTGCGAACGAATCTGCGGAAAACGGATTTTGTCTATCTGCGGAAAGTCAGTATATTCCGTAGGCGTAGCGTTGTCTTTTCTGCTTGAGCCAACAGTCAGATAAAAGACGGTCGCTTTTCTCAGCAACATCCTTTCCTCATCGCTCCGAAAGAGTTGATGCACTACCATCTTATAGACATCATAAATGTCACGTGCAGCACTTCTACCTATCAAGGCGTTTATCTTGGTGGCAAACAATTCGACAGGTGAAAGAGATCGTACCTTCACATCGCTCAGAAACGGAAAACGGTGAGATTGATGGCTGTGCCACCTTTCAGCACAAGAGATTTAGACAGCAATGGACTGTCATGGAAATAGTTGAGTATCTCCACCAATCGCATCACCTTTTCGAGGTTGTCGCGAATAAAGCCTTGCTCCTTGGCGATGATGTCAAGAGCTTGTTTGTTATATGAGTTCATATTCTTCCTTTGATGTTAGTTCTTGCGGCACATACATGCGCCATTTATTTACAAATGTATCCGATTCTTCGTTGTTAGTCAACCACTTGACGCTTTTGGTTCCCTTGGCTCGGCACAACTCCAAGAGAGATTCTGAGATTTTGGCTTGTTCCTTGATGCGCTCCAACAGATAGCCTGTCTTCTGGTACAGGAATGCCTTGTCGTACCTTGCGAGATAATCGATGAGCCTTTCCTCATTGAGCAAGACGATACCCTCCATGCAATGCAGCAATTCCTCAATACCCCCAGCTCGGTCGATACGGTCAAAGCAATCCAACAACGTACTCTCCACATCCGTTACTCGCACATAAGGGTTTCCCTTGGGTGTCATCATACCAACGATTTCCTTTGTTTGTCGGCAATAGGTATAATCCACATCGTCGAAAGAAAAGGAATTGAAGCGAGTTATGCTTTTCACAAAAACCTCATTGAAGGGTTGATGAGCCAATCCATGAAATTCCAATGCTGTGTGACAACTGATGCAAGCTGTCGGCGACAAGTGGCTGCCTATCTCATATTTGTCGCAAACAGGTAAGCCCGACGCAATATCCTTCATACAATAGGTATTGCGCCGTATAGCCACAATCCACCCTTGTTGCTTGTACCGAGCAAGCAACGCATCCACCGACTTAACCTTGCCTTTCAGAGCTTCTGAAAGTTCATCTAAGGTAAATATCCGCATCTTGTATAATATACTCAGTAGTTCTGTCATTGTTTCTATTTTTGCGCAAAAATACAAAATACGATCCATTTATGAGGAAAAACAGAAACTTTTTATTGTTTTTTATCACGGCTTTCATTTAAGATTTCGTTGTTCACTTAAAAATGTTGTTATTTCATAGCGAGTGTTTCGAGTCTCGGAAAGGGCACTTTTTGCCTGCTCGGTTCATAATTCATGTGGCGATTCGATGATTGGCAGATATGCTTCCGATGATACGGATTTCTTTGATTTTCAATCAAAAAGTCGGGCAAGCGGAAAAAAGAGCGCGTTTCACCTTGAGTACCAACCACCAACAAATAGTCATAAGGCAGCCTCTTTTCCCTCACCGATGTTTCAAGTGGCAAGATTCAGAATCAACACCAGTCGGACTTTTGGCGGGTCATCCTGCAAAAAAAGGACCGCGTCGGAATGACGCGGTCCTTCATGTCATGTCAAGTTGATTATCATTTCTCTTTGTCGTCGATTGTGCAGATGCTTACGCGGTTCCAATCCGGTTCAGAGAACATGTCGCCCACGCCGTTGCCCTGAGCGTCGATTCGGTTTGCATTGATGCGGTAGCGCTTCACGAGGATGTCCTTCACAGCCTCGGCACGAGCCTTGGCAATGCGCTCGTTCACTTCCTGGCTGCCTTCCGGCGAAGCGAATCCGCGGATGATTACGGTTGCGTCCTTATGGTTGTTCAAATAAGTTGCCACACGCTCCACGTTAGGCAGCTGGGCATTGTCGACAGTCGATTTGCCCTGACGGAATGTAACGACCGACTCCATCGAACGAGTCTGCTGGGTTACGGTCTCCACCACGCGCACCTCGTTAGGCTTGCGGTTTTTCAAGCGTTCAACTTCATTGTTGAGATCGTTGATTCTGTTGTTTGCAGCCTTGAGATTGTTGTCTTTGCCATCGAGCTCACCACGGAGATTGTTGATTTTGTCGTTAAGACCATCTATTTCGTTCTGATCGTAAAGACGCGCGTAAGTGAAATGATGCGTTCCGTTGCTTGTCTTGAAATGGTAGGCCAAGCCAGCCATCAGTTCAAAGTTGGCTTTGTTTGAGTTGAAAGCCACTGCGTTGTTGCTTTGCGAACGGCCCTCGATATTGTAAACAATCGCCGGCTTGACAGCCAACGTGAATTGTTTAGCCTTGCCAATGTTGAACCCGAGGTTCAATCCAAACTTCGAAGTCATATAGTTCTTGTGAGCCATTGAGCCGTCGGCGTCCTTGCATCCAAACACGTGGCCTACACCGATGCCTCCGAGAGCCTCTATCTCGAACACCCGAGGCGAGCCTTTATAGCCTCCGAAAAGGTTCATAAGGTTCAAGCCACCAAGGAGATTGAGATTTGCATGGTCGAAAGCAGTGCGCACACCGCGGTTGCCATAGATACCCGTTGTGTTTATTCCGGCATTGAACTCCACGCCGGTCTTGAACACTGGCGTGAATTGCTTATAAAGCTCCACGCCCACTTGCGGACGAATGTTTTCACCAATAGAATAAGGGTGTGCCAAAGGCTGTGTAACACCTGCGTTGATACCAACCGACCAATTGTCGGTAAATTTGGTACCCGTAAGTGCATTCTCTGCACCGGCACTCATAAGTGAACCTGCTAAAATCAGCGTCAAAAATCCTTTTTTCATAAAAACATTTTTTAATTTTCATCAGTATAGAACAATATACAACACAAAAGGTTCGCAAACGTGCGAAAATAATTCTACAAACTCCGCCATTTAGACGTGAAAACAACTGGAATTTATTATCTTCGCAGTGTCAATAAAAATTGCAGACTTTTTTTTATGGAATCCATCGAAAAAACGGAAAAATTAGACAAGGTCGACTTGCAGATTCTACGCACGCTGCAAGGCAATGCCCGCCTGACAATCAAGGAACTCGCGCAACAGGTCAACCTGTCGTCGACCCCTGTGTTTGAACGGTTGAAACGCATGGAAAGCCGAGGCTATATCCAAAAATACATCGCCGTACTCAATGCCGCCAAACTCAACCAAGGCTTTGTGGTGTTCTGCAACGTCAAGATGCGGCAGCTGAACCGCGACATCGCCGCCGAATTCACCAAGATTGTGCAAGGCATACCGGAAGTGACCGAATGCTACAATATCAGCGGCAGCTTCGACTACCTGCTGAAAATCCACGCCCCCGATATGAAATACTACCAGGAGTTTGTGCTCAATGTGCTTGGCACGGTGGAGAATCTTGCGTCGGTAGAAAGCGTATTCGTGATGGACGAGCTGAAGCACGAATACGGCATACACATCTAAAATCCGCGCTTATTTTGAATGTTTGGCGTGAGCTGCCCGCAGACGGTTGTGATAGCCACGCTTCTTGTAGCTCGGGCCGTTATAATGGCGGGCGAAATTGTGCCAGTCTTTTTTTTTCAGGTATTTCACCAAATCACGGTTGATGCAGAATTGCGCGAACAGCTCAAGCTGCTCAGCCTCCGACTGCGACATCCGCTCGACAAATTCATCCACCGTAGCGCATCCGCAACTCTTCCAGTTGAATCCGCCAATCTGAAACATCCCCCAGAACGCGGACTTGTTTGCCACGTCGCGGCTTATCGTGCGCGCCGATTCGAGCCGTGCCCACTGCGCGTTGCCGTATGACCCGTATTTGCGAGTGTTTACAGGCTTGAAGCACACATAGCTTGTGTATTTTCCATATTTGATTCCCGCTTGCGACAGCTGCCTCTTAAACATCGTGAGGTCGAAGTTTATCAAAGGTTTTCCCGGCGACACGAATCCCTTGTGCGACTTTCCCGCCTCTATCTCCACCACGGCTTTCATCGTGGCGATGTCAACACCCAGCTCATCCGCCACCTTCTTGTAGTCTTCATCCGTCAGACGCTCATAGCGAGCATTGTCAGCCGACGGCGCCACAGAGTCAGGCGCGGCTGCTACAGTGTCGGTAGGCAACGGTATGGCGGCGTTGTCGGTTGATTGAGGACGCGGACAAGCCATCAGCGCTATCGCCGATGCTACAATAAGAGATATCAGTATTACCGATTTTTCCATAGTCGTGGTTTGATTAATGTTTGGAGTATAAAAAAGACGGGTGTTTTATCCGCCGTGACAAGCGTGTCACCAAGATAAAACACCCGTAATTGGGTTATTGTTCAACCAGATGCTATTATTTCTCGTCAGCCATCATCTCAAGGATGCGGCGCAAGTGGTTCCAGCATTTGTCGACAGCCGGGATGTGCATCGACTCCTTAGGAGTGTGCACGTCGCGCAATGTCGGGCCGAAAGAAATCATGTCAAGCTTCGGATTGTTGAGCAGGAAGTTTCCACACTCAAGTCCGGCATGGAGAGAAGTGCAGAGCGGAGTGATTCCATAAAGATCCTCATAAGCCTTCACAGCCACCTTGAGGATTTCAGAATTCATGTTAGGAGTCCATCCTGGATATCCGTCGCCTTGCTCCACACGCGCGCCACTAAGATCGAAGTGCGCGTAAATCTGACCGGCGATGTCGTATTTGCGGCTCTCCTCCTCGCTGCGCTGCGAAGTGGTCACCGTAATCACATGCTTGTCGCGGTCCATGCGGATAAGCGCCGTGTTGGTCGAAGTGTTGACCATACCCTCTATTCTGTGGCTCATAGCCTGAACCGCATTAGGGATAGAGTTGACAGACCATACGACACGCTTTGCTGTGTCGGCGTCGATTACCGTTGCAGGAGTGTCGACAGTTTCAAGCGTCACTTCCTGGTTGCCCTCGATAGTGCTGAACTCCTCTTCAAGCACAGCAGCAAACTCGTTCACGCGCTTGCGGAGGTCTTCTTTCTTGTCGGCAGGCACACCGATAACGGCATAAGCGTTGCCTGGGATAACGTTGCGTAGCTCGCCGCCGTTGATGTCGGCGACAGCCACCTGACCGTCATATGCGCGATATAGGCTGAAGAGGAAGCGGGCAAGCTGCTTGTTGGCGTTCGCACGTCCTAAATGGATGTCGGCACCAGAGTGTCCGCCCTTGAATTTAAGAATCGAAAATTTGAAGAACTGATATCCCGCAGGAGCAGGAGCGTCAGTATAGTCGAAATGTCCGAGAGTGTCGATACCGCCGGCGCAACCGAGGAAAATCTGAGCCTCGTCCTCAGAGTCAAGGTTGATAAGGATGTTGCCGGTGATCATATCCTTGCCGAGATTTTTCGCGCCAGTCAGACCCGTTTCCTCGTCCACAGTAAACAAAGTCTCAATAGGGCCGTGCTCATACGACTTGTCGAGCAAAGCGGCAAGCGCCATAGCTACACCGATACCATTGTCGGCACCGAGCGTAGTCTTGTAACCTTTTGAATGAAGCCATTCGCCATCGACTTCAGTCAAAATCGGATCGGTGTCGAAATTATGTGTTTCCGGCTTGGTCTGGTTGGGCACCATATCCATGTGTCCCTGAAGCACCACTGTCGGAGCGCCTTCTTTACCCGCCGTTGCCGGCACACGCATAGCCACGTTGCCGATTGGGTCGGTCTTGGCTTCGATGTTGTGTCGTTTAGCAAATTCAAGAAGGAATTCGCGGATTTTGCCCTCCTTTTTTGATGGGCGCGGAACCTTAGTGATTTCGTCGAAGATGCCAAAAACTAATTTTGGCTCGAGGTCAGTAATGGTCATAGTTGTTTATAATTTAAAATTAAACGCTCTTATTTTTGAAATATTGTTAAATATCTTTTTTTTCGTCCTCTAAGGTATAAAAATAAATTGAGAGAGACGCAAAATTTAACCTCCTTTTCATATATTTGCACCTAAATTTATGATGGAATGGCAACAATATTGCTTTCAATTTGCGTTATTGCGCTGTGTATTATCCTTTTGGGCGTAAAAGTGCTTTTCGTGAAAAATGGAAAGTTCCCATCAGGCCATATCCACGACAATCCGGCGATGAGAAAGCACAATATTGAATGTGCGCGTCATGAAGAAATGAAAAACTTAAATTAAAAAATATATAAACCGAAATGAAAATTACCCGCGTGATTAATGTTGCTGCGTTGATGCTCGGAGTGTTGTTGCTCTGCCAATGCACTAAGGAGGAGAAATCCGCCGTACAACCTCAGGCAAACGTCCCGGCAACAGTGAAAATGGCATATATCGACAGCGACTCTCTCGCCGCCAAATACAACTTTGCCAAAGACATTTTTGAAGCAAACCAACGCGCACAGAACAAGTTGGAGAACGTGCGCCAGCAAAAGGCTGCCGAACTGCAGCGCTTCCAATCGGAAATCGAACAGAAGGGACGCAACAACGGCTACCTCACAGAAGAAAGCTACAAGGCCGACATGCAGAAATACCAGCAGATGGGCTACGATGCCGAACGCCATATGAACGACCTTCAGAACAAGTTTGTCAACGAAAACAACCTTAGCCTGAAGCAGCTCAACGACTCTATCGACAAGTGCATCAGCGAATATGCAAAAAAGAACGGTATCTCTGTGGTGCTCGACAAGAAAGCCACATACTATGTCAACGGAATCCCCAACATCACCAACGACATTGTAAAGATTCTCAACGAGCGTTACAACAAAGTAGAGAAAAAATAACAGCGAAGCGATTCGCAACCAATAGGTTTTTTTAGGGAGTGTCAGGGGAGCGCGACTTGCGGCTCCCCTGTTTTTACCTTTACGATACAGATATGATTGACGAGAAAACAATAACAGAAGACATCGGCGAGCGCGCTGTGCTTGTCGGACTCATCACACCGACACAAAACGAGGCCAAAGCCAACGAATATCTGGCAGAGCTCGCCTTTCTCGCCGAAACGGCTGGCGCGAAGTCGGAGAAAAGGTTTCTGCAGCGCGTCGACAACCCCAACCCACGCACATTCGTGGGCAAGGGAAAACTGGAGGAAATCAGACAATACATTGAGGACAACGCCATCGACCTCGCCATCTTCGACGACGACCTGACATCAAAGCAGGTGCAAAACATCGAGAATGAGCTGAAGGTGAAAATCCTCGACCGCACAAACCTGATTCTCGACATCTTCGCAAAGCGCGCGCAGACTGCCACCGCACGCACTCAGGTGGAACTGGCGCAATACCAATATCTGCTGCCGCGGCTCACGCGAATGTGGACACACCTCGAACGCCAACGGGGCGGTATCGGTATGCGCGGTCCGGGCGAGACACAGATAGAGACCGACCGACGAATCATCCTCGACAAAATATCGCGTCTGAAAGTGGAACTCAAAAACATCGACCGGCAGAAATCGATACAGCGTAAAAACCGCGGCAAGCTGACGCGCATCGCGCTCGTGGGCTACACCAACGTGGGCAAGTCGACGCTTATGAACCTGCTCAGCAAGTCGGACGTATTTGCCGAGAACAAGCTGTTTGCCACGCTCGACACCACGGTGCGCAAGGTGATAATCGACAACCTTCCGTTTCTGCTCACCGACACTATCGGATTCATCCGCAAACTGCCAACCCACCTTGTCGACTCCTTCAAATCGACGCTCGACGAGGTGCGCGACGCCGACATACTCGTGCACGTGGTCGACATATCCCACCCTCAGTTTGAGGAACAGATCGAAGTGGTCAACCGCACCCTGCAGGAGGTATGCGAGTCGAAAGACAAGCCTATGATTCTGGTGTTCAACAAGGTGGACGCCTTCACCTACGTCAAGAAGGACGACGACGACCTGACCCCACGCCTGCGTGAGAATATTCCGCTGGAAGAGCTTAAACAAACGTGGATGGCAAAGATGAACGACAACTGCATATTCATCTCCGCTCGCGAACGAATAAACATCGACGAACTGAAGTCGCGCCTATACGAAATGGCAAAGGAAATCCACATGAAGCGTTTCCCATACAACGACTTCCTGTTTCAGAAATACGACGAAGAGGACCTGATGCAATGACGACAAAAGCCTTGTTTTTCGACATCGACGGCACACTCGTGAGTTTCAACACCCACGAGATTCCGGCATCGACTGTCGATGCCCTCGAGCAAGCCAAAGCCAACGGCTTGAAAGTGTTTATCGCCACCGGGCGTCCGCGCCAACTTATAAACAACCTGTCGGCAATCAGCCATCTAATCGACGGCTATGTGACGACAAACGGCGCATACTGCTATGCCAGCGACAACAACATCGTTTGCAATCCAATCCCGGAGGCCGACGCCCTGTCGATCAAGGCTGAAGCAGACCGCATGGGCGCGATGTCGCTTGTGGTGTGCATTGACGGAATACTGCTGTGCAACCCCGACATTCCTCTTGTCAACGGACTGCAGAAACTGCTCAATGTTCCGTCGATTCCCGTGGGCAACGACATCACGCCGCTGCTGCGGCACGGCATAGTGCAGATGACCGTGTTTGTCTCCGCAAGCCAAGAGCCCCAGCTGCTCGCCGGCGCACCGTCGAGCCACGGCTCCCGCTGGTATCCGACGTTCACCGACATCACATCGTGCAAAGCCGACAAAGCAAGCGGGATAGCAGCCATGGCAGCCCATTTCGGCATCTCCATCAGCGAGACGATGGCATTCGGCGACGGCGGCAACGACACCCCTATGCTGCGCCATGCCGGCATCGGAGTGGCTATGGGCAACGCCCTCCCCGAAGTGCAGGCTGCAGCCGATTTTGTCACCACCGCAGTCGACAGCGACGGCATCGCCCACGCCCTGCGTCATTTCAGATTGATTTAGCTAAAAAAATACAGCAAAGTTATTGTAGTATAGAAATTTATGCGTACCTTTGCAGCCGACTATTATTAACATAATGTCTAACTTACTAAATTAACTTATTTTATTAACAATTATTTTTAAATGAGCGAATTAACAAATTCTCCTATTGCAGATTTCGATTGGGATTCGTACGAACACGGCCAGGTCGAGACAGGCAAAACTCGCGAAGAGTTGATGAAAACCTACGATGAGTCCTTGAACACAGTAAAAGACAAGGAAGTTATCGAAGGTACAGTTATTGCGTTGAACAAACGCGAGGCTGTTGTAAACATCGGCTACAAATCAGATGGTATCATCCCTATGAGCGAATTCCGCTACAACCCTGATTTGAAAGTTGGTGACACGGTTGAAGTATTCATCGAAAACCAGGAAGACAAAAAGGGTCAGTTGATCCTCTCTCACAAGAAAGCACGCGCTGCACGCAGCTGGGACCGCGTCAACGAAGCTCTCGAGAACAACGAAATCATCAAGGGTTACATCAAGTGCCGCACAAAGGGTGGTATGATCGTAGACGTATTCGGAATCGAGGCATTCTTGCCAGGTTCTCAGATCGACGTCAAGCCAATCCGCGACTACGATGTATTCGTTGGTAAGACTATGGAATTCAAGGTTGTTAAAATCAACCAAGAGTTCAAAAACGTTGTCGTGTCTCACAAAGCCCTCATCGAGGCAGAGCTCGAGCAACAGAAGAAAGAAATCATCGCCAAATTGGAAAAAGGTCAAGTATTGGAAGGAACTGTCAAGAACATCACTTCTTACGGTGTATTCATCGACCTTGGCGGCGTAGACGGCTTGATCCACATCACAGACCTTTCTTGGGGTCGCGTAAACGACCCGAACGAGGTTGTGAAATTGGACGAGAAGCTCAACGTTGTTATCCTCGACTTCGACGACGAGAAGAAGCGTATCGCCCTCGGCTTGAAGCAACTCCAGCCACATCCATGGGACGCTTTGGATCCAAACTTGAAGGTTGGCGACAAGGTGAAAGGCAAAGTTGTCGTTATGGCAGACTACGGCGCGTTTGTTGAAATCGCTCCGGGCGTAGAAGGCCTTATCCACGTTTCTGAAATGTCTTGGTCACAACACTTGCGTTCGGCTCAGGACTTCATGAAGGTGGGCGACGAGGTAGAGGCAGTAGTTCTTACACTCGACCGCAAAGAGCGCAAAATGTCGCTCGGCATCAAGCAGCTCAAGGCTGACCCATGGGCAAACATCGAGGAGAAATATCCTGTTGGCTCTAAGCACACTGCAAAAGTGCGCAACTTCACTAACTTCGGCGTATTCGTTGAGTTGGAAGAGGGCGTTGACGGCTTGATCCACATCTCTGACCTTTCTTGGACTAAGAAAATCAAACACCCGAGCGAGTTCACTCAGATCGGTGCCGACATCGACGTTCAAGTTCTCGAAATCGACAAGGACAACCGCCGCTTGAGCCTCGGCCACAAGCAGCTCGAAGAGAATCCTTGGGACGTATTCGAAACTATCTTCACTGTAGGCAGCATCCACGAGGGCACTATCGTTGAAATGCTCGAAAAGGGTGCGGTTATCGCATTGCCTTACGGCGTTGAAGGATTCGCTACTCCTAAGCACCTCGTTAAGGAAGACGGAACTCAGGCTCAGGTTGACGAGAAGCTGAACTTCAAGGTTATCGAATTCAACAAGGACTCTAAGCGCATCATCCTCTCTCACAGCCGCATCTTCGAAGATGAAGCTCGTGCAGAAAAGGCTGAGGCTAAGAAAGCAGCTAAGAAAGCAAAAGTTGCAGAAGAGGCTCCTGTAATGAGCACTCCTATCGAGAAAACTACTCTCGGCGACATCTCTGCTCTCGCAGCCCTCAAGGAAAAACTTGCTAAGGAAGGCAAGTAATCCTCGAGAATACAATTCATAAGAAAAGCCGCATCCTCAAAGGGTGCGGCTTTTTTATGCTTATTTAGACGCCTGCATTCACACTACGCGGCAGGCATTACCTTTTTATTTTGAAACAATTTCCTTCCTTACAACTTTTCCTAAATGGAACACCGCAATCCACAGGCATAGTTTCCCCGTTGGAGAGAAGCACACGTTGTCTGATTCATCAAAATCAAAGCGGACGACATTACCAGACTTGTCAGTTTCCGCCTCAAATGTCATGTCGACAACTTCCACCAATGCCGTGTCACGCTTTTTATTGTAGCCGACTGCAAGATTCAGATAACACCAGTTCTTAGGGATCAATGGACAGACTCCATTGTTGTAGATATTCAGGTCGTCCACCACACTATATTTCGACAATTCTTCATCAGAAATCGCGTCGCTAAACATCACGCTGCCGTCATCTCCTGTCTCGATGTACCTCTTGTAGGTAGTGTCTTTTACCTCTCTATATTCTTCCGTTTTGGTTCCTGCGATTATCTGGTCAAAGTACACTTGTTTAATCACAAGATACAGAGTGTTGCTATTGTCTGGTTCTGGCAATTCACACCCTTTCTTGACACATTTCTCTTCCTCCACATCCGGCTCTTCATCTTCAAGATTGCTTTCAAACGGCAGAACGGCAACAACTTCCTCCGGCAACAGTTTCAAAAGAGAATCGGGCAAGAATTCCTCCAACTCAACCTCATCGTCGCCATAAAGCGCATCTTTCCGTTTGCCCAACTTTGAGATAGCATCTTCGTACACTGACGACGTAATTCGGTCATATATTTTGCTCGGAACACAGACAAGCTCACCCGTCTGATATTCAACATCGCTCAATATGTATTTTGCAATTTCCGGAATCTGCCTGTCTGTAATTTTAACCGAAGCAACATCTTGCAAAATCACATTGCCATCACGCCTAACACAGTATCCTACTTCTATATTCTTCATAACATTAGAATTTTATATTGTTTATATATCTTTTACAAAGATAGTGCAAGGTGAGCGAAAGACATTCAAGCTTGCTTGAAAATGTTTTGCCATAATGCGACCAAGAAAGTGCAAACTGAATTTGACAAACACCGTCTGTCAAACTACCATACTTGCCATAAATTAGAATAAGACCATCCCTCGTTAGCAGACTGATAATTATCTCTAATGGGCTCGAACGACCTGGAGTCCGAAGCCCATAAATTATGAATTGATGAATTTATCATTATCTAAATCTATTTATTAAGTGACGTTTCATCACAACAAACCTCCTTTTAGGCACGACCACACCTCAATTCATCACCACATTATTCCAAAAGGATTCATTGCCACATAACTTTAAAACAAAAAAACGTATGCCTATTCCTTTATTCATAGCCATCATTGTTTTAGCTAATGCTTTTTTAATCTATGAAATATTCAACGATGACAGCTCAGATAAATATCTTACAATACTTGCCGTTGTCTCTTTTGACATTATGTTCGTTCTTTTCCTTCTTTCGGAATACGATATAATCACTCTTCCGCCCAATTTTTTTGCCGGAGACAACGGAACAGACATGAATTTCCAAAGCGTGTAGCCACCGCTCTAACTGTCTATTTTTGTTCTTTCGGCTTACGGTCAAAGTATGGACTTTTCGACGAGGCACTGAGTGCGATGGCTATGGTCTGCGAGCATCCAGGAAGCCACGGCAACATTTCCGACGCCCAACCAGCAGAAAACAGCACACGGGTGTCAATCCGGAGGTCGGCTGCCACGGAGCAGGCAGAGCCAATGGCGATGCCCACATCGATGGAATTGAGGGCACACGGATTCTGCGCTGGATTCTGCTCACAGGCTGAATAACCGCAATAACCGCAATTAAGGCCCTGCATGTGACGGCGCGTGCCGATGAGTATCACTGCCTCGCCCTGAAGAATATTGTCTGCGTCGCGAAGCAGGAATTTGAAGCCAGTCTCCTCGCTGCGTCGGCGCATTGCCTCCGCCAGCTTCTCCAAATCCTCGCGCGCCTCTACAAGTGCTATCTCAATGATGTCCACACCCTTTGCCTTGGGAGCGGTGCGGGCAGCCGTCATCATACGGTGTGCCGCCTCAACCACCGACTGGTGGCGTAAATCGCGTTCGTTGATAATCATATTGCGTTGTTTTTGGGTTTAATTTTTGCAAAAAGTGTGTCGATACGGTCGTTCACACGCAGCAGGCGGAACAGACGGTCGCGCACGGAATCGATGGCTATGCAGGCAAAGAAAATGCCCACCGTCGATGCCACAAGCATGGGCACAAACGCCCAAGAGTGAAGCCACGAATGCACGTCGAGCCAGTCGTGCCACAACAGGCGGCGCACGTAGATATTGTCGTGGATAAGATACACGCCAAACGTCAACGGCGCTATGCGCACCAGGAAGCGCACCAGCCACGTGTCGGACGCCTTATAGCGCGCTGTCCAGAGAAACAGCATCAGTGCAGCGATGAAAAGAATGCCGTTGTTGTCGTGATAGTCAGCCATCATAGGCGACGACCACACCCCGTAGTGCACGAACGTTTTCACAAGGAATATCGCAGCCAGCACTATCGCCACAAGGAAATACAGTTTGCCGAAATGGTTTACGCCTTCGTGGTTGAAATGCAGTCTGATGTAGCCACCCACATAAAACAGGAATACGAACCACAGCAGCGAATTGTTGCCGCTCATCTGGTCACCAAGCAGGAAGTCAAAATTAATCACCGCCATCACTCCGAGCATCACAAGATACTGCCGGCGTGTCAACGCCTGCGCAACGATGGCGAGGAACGGAGCCAATGCCACAAGCGCCACATAGCGGGTGCCAAACCAATAGCGGTTGAAATATATCGGCATAAGCGACTTCCCGAAATCGTCCCATCCAAGACGTAGATTTGAGCAAAGCAGGAAGACGAAGAACAACAGCACCGAATAAAAGACTATCGGCGCCCACGTCTTCGGTATCTTTTCCCACTTTGGAGATGTCTGATGTATGATGAAATAACCCGTTATCAGGATATAGCAATTGGTCGACACTTTCGCAAGGCAACCTATCATCTCCATCGAACAAAGGTTGAAAAGCGACGGGAGGTCGGAAGTGATGCCGTCGGGCTTCTGTCCCACTCCGTGCATCAGAAAATGCCACACGACGATGAGAAACATCGCCACCACCCTCAATATCTCAAAACTCGGATTCCGTTTTTTTGCCATTGTTTATTTTTATCTTTTTCGTTCATTAGGATTCACATATTGCCCATGCCGCACAGTGTGTCTGCCATACTGGATGGCAAATCCCGGGCAATGGTGCAAACAGCGCAGACACAATGTGCATTGCGACTTGACCCACACAGGCTTGCCGTCGCGCATCTCTATCGCCGACGACGGGCATCGGTCGGCACAAAGTCCGCAACCGGCACAACGGTCTGCCATAAAATGGAAATGCCGCGTCTGCCGCTGGCTACCGTAGGTGGCATGATAAACACCAGCAATCACATGCGGTATTCTCATCCCCTCTGCGTTTCCGCCCCTGCAGGCCACAATTCTGCCTATCGCTGCGTCTATCTCCTTTTCGGCCGACGCCTCGCGACGGCGGCACTTCTCCTTGTCGGTCAGATTGAACAAAGGAGTCCACGTGTCCACCATACGCACCGACAGACCGGCATCGACAGCCACACCTTTATCCAGCAACGCTTTGCGAGCCATCCAACCAGTCTGTCCGGTCGACGTGCCGTAGGTGGCGACGGTATAGACAAAGCAACGCCCCGCATCCGCAAGTGTCAACGCTTCGAAAAACTCCGCCACAATCGCCGGCAAGCCCCAGAAATGCACTGGAAACACAAAGCCCACACGACGCTCCTTCGAGGCGTCGAAATCAAAACGGCGGTGTGCCACACATTCCGCAATCGAAGACACCCCTTCGCCTGTCGCAGCGGCTATGCGGCGCGCCACATACTCGCTGTTGCCAGTTCCTGAGAAATAGAATATCATTAATCTACGCCTATTTTTTTGCAAATATACGGATAAAGACGTAACTTTACACTAAAGATTTTGCATTATGGTAAAGAAGACATTTGAAGTTACCGATATGAGTTGCGTGGTCTGCGCCAGCAATGTGGAGCGCACCGTGCAGGCCCTGAAAGGCGTCGGCATCGCGAAAGTGAATTTCGCCGCCAACGAATTGACAGTGCATTTCGACCCAAGAATAATCAACATACAGCAAATAAAGGCGGCCGTGGAGGCTGCCGGTTACGGCCTTGTGACCGACGGCGACATCGACGAGGAAGAATTGCGCCGCGAAAAGTATCGAAACCACATCATTCGACTTGCGGCGGTATGGGCAACAGCCATAGCCGTTATGTCGATTTCGATGACATCGCTCGGCACACAAGCCACATGGCAATGGGCAACAGCCATAATTGCAACCGTATCGCTCGCCTACTGCGGACGGCGATTCTACGAAAGGGCTTGGCAGATGGTCAAGCAACGCTCGGCAAATATGGACACGCTCGTTGCTCTCAGCACAGCGTCGGCATGGGTGTTCAGCATATTCCAGATAGCGTTTCCCGACTTTGCCGCCAAGCACGGCATGGGAAACCACGTATATTTCGACTCCGCGACGATGATTGTGGCGTTTGTGCTGACAGGGCGGCTGCTCGAGGAAAAGGCCAAAAACAGCACATCGTCTGCCATCCGCTCGCTTATCGACTTGCAACCATCCAACGCAACCGTGCTCGACGACTGCGGAGGCTCGCGCCTTGTCGACATCAAAGACATCCACGCCGGCGACATCGTTCTCGTGAAGCCGGGCGGTAGAATCCCTGTCGACGGAACGGTGAGTCAAGGCGACACCTATGTTGACGAGAGTATGCTGACAGGCGAACCTATGCAGGTGGCAAAACATAAAGGCGACAAGGTGTTTGCCGGAACAATCAACAAGAACGGCGCCATCACCGTCTGCGTCACTGCCGACGCCGACACCACCCTGCTGGCACGCATTGTCGATTCCGTGCGCGACGCTCAGGGCAGCAAGGCTCCCGTGCAAAGAGTTGCCGACGTGATAAGCCGTTATTTCACCTATGTGGTGGTCTCCTTTGCCGCAATCACTCTTATAGGATGGATTATCGCAGGAGGAAGTGTGGCGACAGCCGTAATCTGCGCGGTGTCGGTGCTTGTAATCGCATGCCCGTGCGCTCTCGGACTCGCCACGCCAACAGCCATCACCGTGGGTATCGGCAAAGCCGCCGAGCATCACATTCTCATCAAAGACGCAACCGCCCTTGAACGCATCTGCAAGGCTACCGACATCGTGCTCGACAAAACCGGCACCATAACCGAAGGCAAACCGATTGTGGTTTCCGCAAAGATTTCAGCCGACGCCACCGACGAGGATCTCGGGGTGATGCTCGCCGCCGAAAAGCAGTCGGAACATCCACTTGCCGGTGTGCTTGTGGCTTCGCTCGAAGACCGCGGCATCACGCCTTCCAATACCGACAAATTCGCAGCAATCGTGGGAAAAGGTGTGGAAGCTCACCACAACGGACAGCTCTACTGGGTGGGAAGCGAGCTGATGGCACACGAACGCAACGTTAAGAATTCCGACATAAAAGCCAACGCCCACGGCGGCACAACTATCTATTTCGGCTGTGGCAACCGCCTGCTCGCGGTGTTTGTGCTTGCCGATATGGTCAAGGAAACTTCCGCGCCGGCAATCGCCTCGCTGAAACGGCTCGGTCTGAGGGTGTATATGCTCACTGGCGACAACAACGCCTCTGCCGCAAGAGTGGCCGAGGAAGTGGGTGCTACTGGCTTCAAGGCCGAGATGCTGCCCGCCGACAAGGAAAAATATATCCTCGACATGCAACACCGCGGACGCATCGTGGCAATGGCAGGCGACGGAATCAACGACTCCTCTGCGTTGGCACGTGCCGATGTATCAATAGCCATGGGCAACGGAACCGACATTGCAATTGAGACAGCGATGGTGACCCTGCCGACTTCTGACCTGCAGATGCTGCCGCGCGTTGTGCGTCTGTCGAAGAAAACGATGCGCATCGTGCATCAGAACCTTTTCTGGGCATTCATCTACAACATTATCGGGCTGCCGGTTGCCGCCGGGCTGTTCGGAGTAATGCTCGACCCTATGTGGGCAAGCGCCGCAATGGCAGTAAGTTCGGTGACGGTGGTGCTCAACAGTCTGCGTCTTAAATTGGTGAAAGTAAAATAATAATCCATGAAACGTGCGATTGCAACATTGGCAATGCTGCTGTGCATGGTTTCGCTCCAGGCACAGACGCTGCTCATCTATGGCGGCAGCGACCATGATGTGTTTCTCGGAAAGCTGAACGCCGACTGCTACGATAGCGAGTCGATATGGAATGAATACGGGACCTACGGAAGCAAATACAGCAGCAAGTCTATCTGGAACGAATACGGGACCTACGGGAGTGAGTACAGCAGTTACTCGCCTTGGAACGAGTATGCCTCAACGCCTCCGGTTGTTGTCGACTCGCGCGGCAATTTCTATGGCTATCTGACAGCAAACGAATTCATCTCCCAACGCTACTCCTCAAGATTGGTCGATTTCATATGCCGCCACTACAAGCAAATACGTGACGACCTGAGCAGTTGGTACAACGAACTGTTCTGACCGCTACTGCCAACATAAAATCCTTTGTGCCGTTTCTTCGTTAGAAATATTACTTTTTAGACAACAAAGTTATGCCAAAATACGCAGATAAAAAAGTATTTAGCAAACGAATTCTGTGTAATCACGAAATGGTTTTTATTCCGCTAAAGCACTAAAAACCCGCATCTTAGCCACGCATCAACAACCATCAACTCATAACATCAGGGGCATACCACCATAGCAATAGCGTACCCCTGATGCTTGTGTGGAAACGTGCTTGATCCTTTGTCAAAAGGTTCCGATTGGCAAAAGAAACATTCCATTCGGGGAGTCACAGTAAATTCTTTTATTTATTGAATATCAGCGAGTTGAGTATTTTAAAGAATGTGACTGCTAACGATTTAGAAACGAGCTATATTCTTTTTCTTTCACAACCTTGCAATATACAAAGAACGCTTTGATTTCGAGTGCAAAGTTAAATCTAATTTCTGAAAAACAACATTTTATGCTGTGATTTTACAAAATATTAAGATTAGTCTTTGCAAAGGTAAAAGAGTAGTTACCAACAGTAATTTTCATGTAACGTCATTTTAAGAGTATGGCAAAAAGAACATATTCATAAACGCATATATGTATCTTGCCATATTGGGAAATCAATTGCTTAGTTCCATTTTTGCAGATTATATTTCTATTTTGTCTAAATTACGACGGAATACAGCAGATTTTCAAGGGATTTGGATGGATTATCACGATAAAATATTATTTTTGTAGCGTAAAAACGATAAAAACATGAAGTTAAATCGCATAAGAGCAGTCTTAGAGGACAAAGGGATAAGCCAAACATGGCTTGCAAAGAAGTTAGGAAGGAGTTTCAGTACGGTCAATGCTTACGTATGCAACCGTTCTCAACCCAACCTTACCACACTTCTTGAAATTGCACAGTTCTTGTCTGTGGATATGAAAGAACTTATCACGGACAAAAAGGAACGCAATGATTGAAGAGATTATGAGAGACAAAATAATATCATAACATCATTTTGTGGATAAACTAAAATATAATATTTGCAAAATAAATTGAACTTTTAATCATAGAAAAGAAATATACTATAAGAGTTCATATCTCTCTACATGTTAAATTATTAATTGCTGATAACTATGAGACTGAAGCCAAAACTCCTCAATGCAATAATATTAGGATTGACAATGTTCCTTTCAATGCAAACAGCTTTTGCTGCTTGCAAACAGTCATTTGCCGCTCAACAAAAGAAGGTAGCGACCATTAGCAAAAAGAGAGTTGTCAAGAGCAAGAAGAGAACCTATCGCAAGGCTTCGGCGCGTAAATATTCGCATAGGGAACTGAACGCCATTATGCGGATACTTGAGCGGAAGTTCCTGTCGAAAGACAAGACCCCGGCCTTGCGAAATGTTGTTGGATTTGGAATGGGATCCAACTCCATTGATGTTGCGCTCCGTTGGAACACGAAGGAGAAGCAGCAGGAGTTTCGTAGGCAGATTTACAACTCGCCCGCCATCAGGTTTGAGGGCAAGTTGGACCCTATCATCGACAACAGGGAAGGCGTGAGCACCTACCAAGGCATCTCCCTCAAGGCGGAGAAGCCTTCCTATCCATTGGGCACCACGGAAATCAGATTCACGATTACCAACCATAGTGGCGAGGAATTTGTGTATGGCGAAGCATATAGCATCACAGCCCAAGGAGCGAATGGCAATTGGTTTGTTGTGCCCACCGATTGCTTGTTCACGGCCATCGGTCATGTTTTAAGCGATGGTCAAAGCGGCACCATCACGGCCCATCTTTTTCCCGATATTCTGCCAAACAAGCCAGGCGTCTATCGCTTCTTCTACGAAGATAACATAGATGGCAATAAGGTGCTGCTTATGGCAACCTTTGAGTTGAAGTAAATAAAAAGAATTGTTGCTTATGAAAATACTCTTCAGTTTATTGGCATTTTGTTTATTTGCCTCATGCGTCCATTCTCAAGAAGCGCTGGACACGGTAAGTGTGCATGTACAGTATCGTGCATTATATAAACACACACATGAGCAAAAGGAAGCGTACGATGATATAAATCTGTTGGATATAGGGAGACATTCATCTCGGTTTTATAGCCAACGATTTGAGCATTTTCTGCATCAGCGCGACTCTGTTAATACGGAGTAATCCAAAAATGTTAAACAAATCTTGGTGGAATAGATAATGAAATATTTTTTAATGGGATTGAAACATTTTAAGAATGTTGCAATTGCATGTGCTCCAGACAATGTCGGTTTAGCGCATGAGTTAATCGGTGCTCTAAGAGAATCAGAGGTAATGCCATAACTAAATCGCCAACTACGACAGAAGCAAAAGATGGGAAAATTCCAAAGAATCCATTTGTAATGGATGAAATAGTTATATCTGTACCCAAGTCTAAAAATGTAAATCCAAATAATGACAATAATGAGACAGATAACAAATAGTATTAAATGCTTGATTGTTTTTGGTATATGGTTACTTGGTTTTAATACATTGAGTGCTTGTAATATCAAGCTCAAAATTGTTTACACCCAAGCTGACCTAAGAACAATTTTTGATATTACTCCAGAGTTGTTTGACAAGGGATTAATCAGTCATTCGCTTGATAGTATAATCGTGGTGTCAGATATGAAATTTTCCAAATTCTTCGACACTATAAATTCTCTTAAAAAAACAAGTGAAATACATCCTTCTATAAATGTTCGAGCAAAAATTATATTCTATTTGAACGAGCAAATCTTGAATACATATTATTTAGGAATGTTTTATATATACTGTCAGAATGGAATATACGAAGTAAACGAAGAATTCAGAAATATGATTAATGCTATAATAAAAAAAAGTGGAAAGTTGCCTATGTATTGATTAAAAAACGTTATGTCCCGTTACCCATACAAGGGTAACGACCAATACCCTTATAAGGGTGTTCATCATTACCCTTATATGGGTATTAAACGGAGAGGGCAAGAAATAGGAAAAAACAACGTTAAATAATTGATAACCATAGACAATTAAAAGTATGATAGAGTTTGAAGTAAAATCAAAGACGCAGCCTATTGGCAAGCGTAAGGGGCAGACGGTGTACTTCGCCCAGCCTGTGTCACAACAATATCTGACAAACAAGATGGTAGTTGACCGTATCGTGCGCGAAACCTCCCTCTCGGCAGGTGACGTAAGCAATGCGCTCATCAGTCTTGGTGCCATCGTGCGCGATGCCTTCGAATTTGAGGAACGCAACAACATTTGGAATACACCTTATCTTTTCAATGCGAAGGAATTCGATGAGGAGACAGGATTGTATTACTATGGAGCGAGGTACTATGATCCGAGGTTGAGTCTTTGGCTTTCTATAGATCCCAAAGAGGAAAAATATTCCAATGTGTCAACGTATTGTTATGTTATTTCTAATCCGCTGAAATATACAGATCCTACAGGTATGGAAATTGATATGACAAAAGTTCGTTTGGCTGATGAACAACTTAAATTGTCAACAACTCAGTCTGTAATAAAAGATTTGGCTTCTCAAACGGGATTACAACTCAGTTTGGACAAGGATAACAAGTTGCAATATGCTAAAAATGATGAAGGAAAACCTATTGTTAATAAGATTACCAACAAAAAAGGAAAAGAAATAGATGCAGGAAGTAAAACTGCAAGGAATTTCTTGATAAAAATGATTGACAACAAAACCGAGATAGAAGTATCCTATCATGCTAAACGTACTGTTACATCTGGAACTCAAATAGGTATCAGTTTTGAGCAAATCAGTAACATGGTTAAAGGTGCTGTTGGTGTAGATGGCAATACGCTTGGTTTTGGCATGACCTTCTTACATGAACTTCATCATACAACAATAGGTGGAGACTATCATGATTCTACAGAACTTTTTGGAACTGGACCAGTTGTTGATAACATGAATATAATCCGCAATGAACTCAACAAACAAGGGTTTAATTATGGAGAAAGGTTAAATTATAAAGCGATCCATACAAAAGAAGGTAATATTATTCCTTTTAATGAATCGGCTTTAACTTCGTTGAAGTACAATAGTTCCATGGGGCTGCATTGGGACGAATCAGCAGGCTGTCAATTGGCTGGTCTTTATACAGATTGAAATCTTCTTCCATGCAGTCGT
>ENA-USZI01000538-USZI01000538.1-human-gut-metagenome-genome-assembly--contig:-NODE-538-length-27803-cov-15.178389_pt1 | contig 27803 bp, 17 predicted proteins | sample MGYA00250042_ERZ773532 | MGnify/ENA primary metagenome ERZ773532 (study PRJEB29103, sample SAMN06112036) | human gut metagenome | biome: human gut; feature: ankylosing spondylitis patient; material... | reverse complement strand
TCGGCAAGATCCTGAAGCTTCTTTGTGAAGGTTTCAAGGCCTGCAAGAGCCTCCGGGCAAATCTTGAATGTTGAGTCGTACCTAAAGCTTCCGTCAGATTGTTTGGTAATCTTTGTGCGATAAATCTTTTGAGTCTGCTCACCGATTTTCCAACGGCGGATATCCCAAAAGCGATGGTCTTCAAAAGCAAGTTCTACTCGGCGTTCCCGACGTACACTTTCTTTGAATGCATCACCTGTAGTTGTGATGTTGGGCATGTTGGCAGCATTTCTTACCTGATTCAAGGCAGCTGTTGCTGTCATTGTATGCTTATCGTCGGTGTATGATTCCCCTTTCCATTCTGCCATGGCTTCCGCATAATTCAACAGTACTTCTGCATAACGGAACAAGATATAGTGATGTTCTTTGGTTACTGGCTTGGAAGGATCCAGAGATACGGTTTCGTTCATGTACTTTTTCAAGTAATACCCAGTTTTGGTGGCACCTTCAGTACCTTCACCATCTTTTCCGCCTTCATACGATTCGATGGTCTGTTTCATCCAGGTATCTCCATTGCAAAGAATCGTTCGGTAAAAGCGTGGATCTCTGTTGGCATAAGGGTCATCCCCTGAGTTCCAGTCGAAATCTTTGCCATCTTTGGTTTGGAAAGCATCCACCAAATTTTGGGTAGGGACATTTCCCGTTTTGCCTTGTTCATAGCTGATGGGCAGGTTGTTCTCCTCAAAATTGTTGCTGGCAGAGTTTCTGCGTTCGAATATTAACTGTGGAGAATTCAATACTTCGTTTCCTCCGTTGGCATCATATAGCGGGTCCTTGTTTATTTTGGGCAGGGAATACCAGCCTTTGGTTATCAGTTCATAGGCAGCAGTGGCTGCTTTTTCCCATTTGGCTTTGTCGTTAGAGGGATTGTGAAGCGGGCTGGCAGCATATAGCAATGCACGCGATTTCAGTGCCAAAGCAGTTCCTTTGGTTACACGACCGGTTTCACCATAGAAATCTTTCTGGTTAATGGGTAATACTTTTGCAGCTTCATCGCATTCGTTACAGATAAAGGCGATAATCTGGTCGAAGGGGGGTTTCGTAACCTGATTGATTTCATTTTGGTTATAAGTGCGTGTCAGCAAGGGAATGTCTCCATACCGTTTGGCCAGTTCAAAGAAGAAGAAAGCACGGAGCACCCGTAGTTCTTCCCGATACATGTTGGCTTTTTCGATGTCTTCTTCATATTTGTCGTTCCATTGAAAACGTTCCAGTGCTTCGGCTGAATAGTTTTCCATGAATGAGTTTGCCGAGCGAATGGCACCGTAACATTGACTCCACATATTGTCCACAGCATTGTTCGGTCCCCAGGCATGGTTGTAGAAGTCATGTACATTGCTGTCACTCCATACATAAACTGCATTGTCTGTGGCTGATTCTCTCAAGGCACCGTTGAATGTTCCAAAATCATTAGGCAGCTGGCTGTATACATACGTAGCCAGTCCTTTAACATTTTTGAAGTAGCCGTATACTTCATCTTTGCTCATGCCGGTAGATTCATCGAGTTCCAGCATACTGCAACTCGAGGCGGTTAGCAAGACACTTAAGCATATTATTATCTGTTTTTTCATGATGTCTTATATTTTTAGAAATTTACATTTACACCGAAATAGATGGAAGTCATATCGGGGTAGTTTACTTTCAAGTCTTCACAGTTCATGTATTTCACATGATCGATGGAGAAGAGATTGTTGGCACGTGCATACACTTGGATTTTCTCCATTTTTATTTTCTTTGCCCATGCTTCAGGCAAGTTGTAATAGATGTTCAAGTTACGGAGTTTGAAGTAACTTCCGTTTTCCAACCATTGGGTACTGTTTCTGAAGTTATTGGCATTGTCCTGAGTGGTCAGACGTGGGGCATTGGCAATTTCTTTAGTTTCTTCTGTCCAGCGGATTTTGTCATTCACATACCAGCTGGAAATATTGGTATTATTTCGCAACGGCCAGTATACACTCGGAGTGTTCAGCATTACGCTATAGTGACCTACCCCTTGAAACAGTGCATCGATGCCGAACCCTTTGTATTCAAATCCCAAATTGATGCCGTAATAGATTTCCGGAATAGCTGTAGAATAGCCGATGGCTTTTTGGTCGTTCTCGTCAATCACTTTATCACCGTTCAAGTCTTTATATTTGATGTCACCTGGATGCACTTCCGAGAACTTCTGTACCGGACTTTCCTTGATGTCCTGTTCGTCTTTGAAATAGCCGATGGCTTCCCAACCAAAGCATTGTCCGATGGGATACCCTTTCTTGGAAAGGTAGCTGAATGGCTTCGGACCTTCTCCATTTTCTATGACTTCGCTCTTGGCATACGAGAAGTTTGCACCTATGTAATATTTCAGTTCCTTGAAATTGCTTTGCCACATAGCACCCCATTCCATACCTTTGGTTTCCACTTTTCCGGCATTCATTTTTGGTACACTTGCACCGATGGCTTGTGAGATTAGGTTGGTTCCGTCAATCAGGATGTTGGAGCGTTTGTCATAGAATCCGTCGATAGAAAAAGTCAAACCTTTCAGTAGACTGATGTCTACCCCGATATTGTACTTGTCAGCTACTTCTAAATCCAATTGCTCCATGGGCAATACACCTTCCGTATAACTTCCACCAGCTGTATTATTGGCGCTTTCAAAGTAATAAGAACCTTTTCCAATCCAGAATTTCTTGTCCATATCATAGTCATAGATATCATATCCTGAACGACCGTAAGAGGCACGAAGTTTCAGCTGATCAATGAAATCCACGTTCTGCATAAATGTTTCGTTGGATAATATCCAAGCTGCACTTATAGCCGGGAAGAAGCGATATTTGTCATTCTTTTTCAGTACGCTGGTACCGAAGCAGTTGGCTACTACGTCTACCATGTAACGGCTGTCGAAGTTATAGCCGGCAGTAGCCGTAATATATTGGCGGAAACGGCTGTTGTTAGCTCCTGTCAGTGTCATGGATTCCTGCCTGAACAAGGCACTTGAAGTGAAGTCGTGTTTTCCCCAAGTACGCTTATAGTTTACTTTCGCTTCAAAATTCACGTGAATGAATTGGTCCTTGTAGCCTCCATTGCTGATTTGCAGTTCATCGCGGGCATTGCCGAAAGTGTTGTATACCGGTTCGCCGTTTTCTCCTTTGGAGATGGTCTGGTACATGAAGCTTTTCTTACCTGTTTCATTGTAAGTGGCACTATTGTCGTAGGCTACGGCCAGCTCGGCACTCAATCCAGGAGCCAGGCTCGAAAGATCTTGTGTCAGACGTAGGTCGGCCTGCAGCATGCGTTGGTTTAGTTTGTAGTAACCCACATCAGCAATACTGGCGATAGGATTGGTATTCAGTACATTGTTGCTTCCCCAGTAGCCTTCTTGGGTACGAACGGGAAAAACAGCCGATGGTGTATTGAAGATTTGACTGAAGATAGTTCCTTCACTTGTATTCGGTCGTTTAGTTTCACGTAACATACCCAGCATACTTAGTTTCAGTTTAGTAGCATCGGACACATCTACGTCAAGGTTCATACGAAGATTCAATGCATATTTCTTCATCTGTGAATTATAGCGACCTGTGTAATCGGTGTAGTCATTGTTCAGCAATCCCATGTCATTCTTATAGTTTAGAACTGTGAAGTAGCGCAGTTTCTTGCCACCACCGCGAAAACTGATATCCAATTGGTGATTAGTCGTGTGATTGCGCAAGGCTTCTTTCTGCCAGTCCACGTTGGGATACAGGTCGCTGTGGATACCTGATGCAAATCCTGCTTCGTCCATATCGGGCATGAGACCGTCATTGCGTAAAGCCTCGTTGCGCAATTTGGCATAGGTGATTGCATCTACAAAATCGGGTTGATTTATGGGAAGCCCCATACCGAATTTATAGTCCACTTTAATTTCTTTTTTCTCGTAGATACCGCGTTTGGTGGTAATCAGTACCACACCATTGGCACCGCGACCGCCCCAAATGGCGGTGGCTGCACCGTCTTTCAGTACAGAGACAGATTCTATTTCTGAAAGGTTGATGTATTCGATAGGACGTACAAATCCGTCTACCACGAACAGAGGTGTATCTCCATTCAGTGAACCGCGTCCCCGTATGTTCATGCGAGCTTTTTCCGACTCCCAACTTGTGTTTTGTAGGGTAGTAAGTCCTGGCAGCAGACCATATAAGGCATTGTAAGGATTAGGTGTAGCATTCTTTTCCAATTCATTGGCGTAGATAGTAGATACAGCTTGAGTTTTTCTGAATTCAGTTGTAGTCTGCGTACCTAAATCTACCGTTCTGTTTTCTATGTTGTTTTCTTGCGCTTCTCCCAAACAGGCACATGCCGTGGAAAGAGCCAATATGATGATTCTTTTTTTCATAATTCCATTTTTAATGAATGACGGATGGGTTATTCCCAACCCGGATTTTGAATTAAACCATATTTCTTATTGATTTCATCTACTGGCAGGGGTAGCAGAAAATATTTTTTACTCCAGATTCCTTCTTTCAGGTATTGGCGTTGTTCAAACATCCCCTGATGCGGTGTGTAGGTAAATCCCGGTTTAGCCTTTACTTTCTTTACAATCAGTCGGGAGAGCGGTTGGCGTATCAAGTCTTCGCGTTTCCAGCGTATCAGGTCAAAGTAACGCACTTCTTCATAGCCGAATTCCAAAGCACGTTCGCGCAGGATGGCTTCTCTGAGCTCATTGCCTGGTTTTGCCATTTCTTTGGTAATGTCGGGCATGCCTGCGCGATTGCGGGTCATGTTCAGATAGTCGTATGCCGTATTGCCAAATTCATCGGCAGTAGTAGCTTTGCCCAATTCGTTCATGGCTTCTGCCATGTTCAGATAGACTTCCGGTAGACGGAGCAATGGACACGAGTAGAACTTACCGTTCACTTCATCTCCCCAATTACGTACAAACTTTCTCATGGCAGCCCCATTTTTACTGTACTGCCCTGAGTTATAAGGGTTTTGTTTTGTGCCTTCATAAATTTCCACCACTTTTTTCCCTTGGAATCTGTCTTCGTTGATGGCCAGTGTCTCATACAGGCGGATGTCACGGCGTGTTTTTCCGTTTTTATCAAAAAACGGATACTTTTTGTGATCCGGATTGTTCCAGTCAAACTCTGTACCATCGTTCATTTGGAACATATCAATATAATTTAACGTAGGTGAAGCTACTCCATAGCGGATCTGAGCGAACGGAGTTTTACCGGTCATGTATGTGGTGAAACGTCTGGAAGAAATCAAGACTTCTCCGTTGTGACGGTTAAAGTAACCAGCAGCAAAATCTTCACGCGGATTGCCTGTATTCACCAGTTTGTATCGTCCGTTATTTTCACGCATGAATTGTAAGCCGGCATCCAAAGCTTTCTGCCATCTGTCTGCTGAGTAGTTGCCATACCAGGTAATGAATTGTGCAGATGCATCGCCCTGCAAATAAGGTTCATCGGCATTGAATAGGGGACTGGCAGCAAAGAGCAGCACTCTGGACTTCAGAGCTATGGCCGCAGCCTTGGTCAGATGACCGTCATTATCTGCATCCACCTCCCATGGCAGTGTGTCGGCTGCTTCATCCAAAAGATCAACAATTTTTTCTACGGTTTGCTCCACAGTCATACGTGGAAATTTCATTTCATCTTCAGCTGTATAGGCATGGTCTATCCAGGGCATACCACCATAGTAACGTAGCATTTGAGAGTAGTGATAGGCAATGATAACTTTGGCTTCTGCCTTGCCGATGGCCTTTTCCTGATCGGTCATATCAGGTACACGATCTACATTTTCGATATAGATATAAGCGCGGCGGATACCGTAGATGGGACCTACTCCAATCATACGGTTATCTACTCCCAATCGGTATGGCAGATGTTCGGTATATTGGTTGGTACCATCCACAGTGCCGGAGTAGAATTTTGGTGCTCCTTTCTTGTTCCAGTCGGCCAAATCGGTCAGCATTTCCAATACTCCATATCCCAGCCGTCCCTGTGCAGGCAGGAAATCGGGCAGTGAGTGATAAGCTTCTGCTAATGCCTGTTCGGCATAAATCTTTTTGTTAAATACAGAGTCAATGTTCAGTTCATTACTAACAGGTTTTTCCAGAAAGCTTTCTCCGAATTTCAAATCTTCACAAGCAGAGAACAATAAGGTGGTTCCCATTATGAATCCTGTAGTTATATTTTTGTAATTTATTCTCATATTCTGTTATTAAAAAGTTAAGTTAACACCTAAGTTGTAAATCTTCGTAATCGGATAGGCATCACTGCCGTTCGGGTTACATTCCGGGTCCATAATATCAAACTTGTCAAATGTCAGCAGGTTATATCCAGTCAGTTTGATACCGAGTTGTTGAATACCTAGCTTCTTTAGGAACTTCTTATCGGTGAAGTTGTAACCGATGGTTACATTTTTCAGTTTCAGATAAGCCCCATCGTATACCCATAAGGAAGATTTACGCATGTTATACGTTGCATTAGTTTCCGTAAATCTCGGTGTTGTGGCCGTGTAGGCAGTTTCCGGAGTCCAGCGGGTATCTACGTGAAACTGCATCAAACCACGGATTTTACCGTTGCCAAATGGTTCTCTGAATGCGCCATCCAGTAGCAGTGAACGTTGGGCTGCGCCTGTCCAGTTCATGGTTAGGAAGAATCCCTTGTAATTGATTCCATAATTTAAACCAAAGGTATAGGCCGGACGGTTGGAATGCCCAATCATAGTTTGGTCGTCTGAGTCAATTACATTGTCATTGTTCAAATCTCTGTATTTTACATCACCCGGTTTCACTGCTACATTAGGATTGGCATAGCCAGGCAGCAAATTGCCTTGTTCATCAAAGTCAGTTTCCTGATAGAATCCGTCAGCTACGTATCCGATGATGGAGCCTACCGGACGTCCGGTAGCCCACATATAAGGTTCGTTGGGTTCTACTTCATCTTGGAACACGATTTTGTTTTTACTGTACGACATGTTAGCATTGATATTATAGCCCCATTCACCGATTTTATCGTCCCACTTTACTTCAATTTCATATCCTTGATTTTTTACTTTACCCATGTTGACAGCCGGCATAATGTCAGCGGTCAGACCGGAAATCAGGGGGACTGTTTTGCGGTTGATAATGATATCCTTGCGGTTTTCACGAAAATAATCTACTGCCAGTTTCAAACGATTGCCTAAGAAATGCATATCAATACCATAGTTCTGTTTTAAAGCAGTTTCCCAGGTAACGTTTTTGTTGGCCAGTCTCTTTTCCAAAGCTCCTAGAACCATGGCTTTGCTATTGTAGCCGAAGTTGAAGCCGTATTTGTTATTGTTCCAGCCGTCTACACCGCTTAGACCAACGTTATATCCATCAGGTAGATAGAGGAAACGGTTGTTGCCTAATTTGTCATTACCTACCAGTCCCACAGAAGCACGCAATTTCAGGTAGTCCACTATCTTCTGATTTTTCATGAAAGCCTCTTCTGAGATAATGTAGCCCACAGAACCTGCCGGAAAAGCACCGAAGCGCTTGCCAGGAGCAAAGTTCTCGGAACCATTGTAACCGAAGTTGAACTCGGCCATATAACGTGATTTATAATCGTATGTCATACGTCCCACAAAGCCGATATAGGCGGATGGAATACCTACCCATTGGCTCGGGTAGTATTTTTTGCTTTGGTTGTAAAGGAAGAGTCCACTTACATTGTGATTGCCGAATTTGCGGTTATAGCGCAAGCTCATTTCCATGTACCAGTCGCGACCGCGCCCTTTCGATTCATCGTATTGAAGGGGGCGGTTTTCTCCTTCTATTTTATAGACGATGTTTTTGTTGAAAGCAGGATCGTTATAGGCCATACCGGGATTTTCCAGTGAAGACTGATAAAAAGGTTTGTACGTTTCCACGTATCCTCTACGGTCTTTTTGGAAATAATAATCAGTGTTGTAGGCAGCTTTAATTTCGGCTGACAGACCTTTGGTGATGAAGTCCAGTTTTTGGTTGATCAGAAGGTCAAGATTCATCACGTTATTGATTCTGCGCTTGTATCCTGTGCCATATACTTTCTGGATTACACTGTTGCCTAGATTGATTTTATTGTTGAATCGTTCTTCCGGTGTGAAGAGTAGTTTTCCGTCAACAATACCCGGACTACAGAATGGAGTAGACTGATTAATTAAGGTCCAGATAGAATTCTGAGAATCGTTTACATAGGGTTCATTCTTGTCACCTACTCTACCGCCGATACCTACCTTGATGGTTGTAGTCTTAGTAGCGGCAAAATCCAAGTTGGCACGGTAGTTATAACGTTTGAATTTGTAGTTGTTGTTATAGTCCATACCATCGAACTGTTTCAGCAGACCGTCTTGATATAAGAAACCAACTGAGATGAAGTATTTTACATCTTTAGTACCGCCGGATACATTGACGTTGTGCTGTGTTTGTACGGAAGCCTTGTTCAACATATATCTTCTCCAGTCGATGTTCGGATACATAATAGGTTCATCATTCAGACGGAAGCGTTCCAGTGCATAGTTATCGAACACCATGTCTGCTTCAGTGGCATTTGGGTTGTCATTCTTAATAATTTCGTTTCTCAATAGAGCATAGGTATAGCTGTCTGCCATTTTCAATATGCGAGTAGGCATTTGCACACCTACGGAAGAGTTTACGGAAATCTTGGTTTTTCCTTCAGTACCGCGGCGAGTGGTTACGATGATTACACCATTCGCACCGCGTACACCAAATACGGCAGTGGCAGATGCATCTTTCAGTACGGTAACACTTTCAATTTCGTTCGGATCTAGCTGGTAAAAAGAACGTTCTACACCATCCACCAAGATTAACGGAGTAGATGCAGATTCATTTAATGAGCCTAAGCCACGGATAAACACCTTGGTATCTTCAGCACCGGGCTGACCACTACTAGCAACTGATGACAAACCTGTAATTTGGCCGGCCAAACTATTGGCCACATTAGCATTTGGTGAGCGAACCAATGCTTCATTATTTATAGCTGAAATGGCGCCAGTCAGTGTTTCCTTCTTTTGTACACCGTAAGCTACTACAGTTACTTCCTGTAGTTCGTTGGCCATTTCTTTCAATACTACTTTGATGTTGGTACGTCCGTTCAGAGCCACTTCTTGTGATTCGTAGCCGATGAAAGAGATTTCGAGTACAGCTTTTTGGGGATCTGATACTTGAAAACTGAATGCTCCGTCAAGATTTGTAATGGCACCATTAGTGGTACCTTTTTCTTTTACATTCGCACCAATTACTTCCAGATTGGTTTCGTCAAACACTATACCAGTAACAGTGGTTTGTGCCCACGATAGGAGTGAGCAACATAACAGCATCAATGTGCTGATGCAACGCTTGCATCTTTTTAGTCTCGTTTGTTTGTTCATAGTAAACGATTTTGAAGATTAAAAATTTAAGATTAAACTTATTGTTAATTAATGTGTGCAAATGTATGTGTTTGTTATAGGTTCTTGTGGTAAAATTGTTCATAAAAGGTTTGTTTTAGTACAATACAGCCTTTTGAATGGCTTTTTGGGGGGGTGAAGCTTTTGAGATAATCTGTTTACATTCATAAATTTTTCTATAAAAGTGAAATGGTCGGATGAGTTAATAGATGGCACAAACAAATAAAGATGCCTTGATTGTCCGTTGTGCCGATATTGTCAGAAGTTATCTTATAGAATATAGGTTATTTCAAGATAAGCTTAAGACAACTTTTTGATAAAAAATAATTACTTGATGAATTATTCTGTAAAAAGGCTGGTTTTTACATTTCAGAATGTACATAATTTATAAACGTTCTATTTCTTCACTGTTGCTGCTACCTTGTTTTATAGATTTAAATGAGTTAAAAATGTAGCGTAACGACAAGGTTATGTTTCTGCTGTCCGCATTATTGAATTGTTGGGTACGGATATATCCGTAGTTCGTTTCCCAGTTTCCGGTTGCCTTCTTGAGGATATCATTTACCTGTATATTAAAAGATAGTTTGTTCTTTATAGGTACAATAGACATATTACATCCCAAATTATGGGTTGCGCGATATATGTCAGCCTTATCGTAGGATTTTGACTGAAATGTATAGTTAAATGAGAAATTAATCATCCGCCCCAGTTGCCAGTTGCAGTACAGTTGTGCAAAGTATGAAGGTGTGGTACGGTGTAAATGTTGGTCCATATAAGGAATCCTTGAGTTGGGTATAAGGATTCCTGCACTCAGATTGATGGCGTGGCGGTTGAATAAGTGGTCTGAGAATGTCAACATTCCCGTGAATTGTCTGGACCTATCTATATTGGTATAGGTATACTTCAATACTTGTGCATTTCTTTCATCCGGAACACTAAATGCTATCCGGTCATTCTTTATCAAATTGTATTCCAACTTTACATTGAGTTTGTTCAGCCAAACCATTCCGATGCCGAAATCATATCTGACAGTTGGTTTCAATAGAGGATTTCCTATCATGTAGGAGTACTGATTGAGATAAGTCGTGATAGGCGTCAACTCGCTGAATGAAGGAAGAAAAACCTTATTATTTCCCGAAAGGGAGATTTGCAGGTTTTCTGACAGTTGGTAGGATAATGAAAATGAAGGCAAGAAGAATAAATCCTTATAGTTGGTTACATCTTGTGCTGTACAATGGTATCTTTTATCGAATCTTTCGCTGCGCAAACCAAGTAGCATGACTATTTTCTGCCATTGAAAATTACCCTCTGCATAGAGCGCGTATCGGTTCTCGCGAAGGTTGTAAAAAGTGGATATATCATTTTCTTTTGAATTGTTTTTATTGTACACGTGGCTATAACGTGCTCCCACCGACAGTTTGACGAAGTTGCTGAAGCGGTGTTCATATTCCGTCAGAAGTGAATAGATGTTGTATCTCCCTTGGAAATTCAAAATAGTTTGTTTCTCGGAATTTATAGAGCTTTCTGTTGCATTACCATTGTCTTTGTTATATTGATTCAGGTAATCAGCTGTTATCCGAAGAGTGTTTTTTGACTTTAAATCAACCAGATAGTCTAATGTCGCTACATGTTGTTGTTCTTCATATTTGCCTGTTCTCTGGATGTCAAAATTTTCCCTACCGATAGAGGCATATTGCATGGAAGATAAATATTCAGGTTTATTCGATGAACAGTAACCAGAATATTTCATATTGAGTGTACCGGTCTTTAACTTACTTTGAGTTCCTATATGCCAATCATGGGAGCATCGGTTAGAAAAAGTTGTATCCATGAAAACTCTTTCAAAAGCATTTCCGGTCTGAAAATTTTCTTCTATTTGCTTTGAATATAGTGTTTTTTTTCTCTTTCTAAAACTATAAGCATAGTCTATTAGCGTATTTTTAATTTTCCGCTGAGAGGTGAAACCTGCTGTACCTGAATAGTGACGTCCCCAAGTATCCGTATTATAAATCATTAAGGCTGGTTTTTCCAATGTGGTCTTAATATTTAATATGGAAGAATAACGAGAGTCGTATTTTGCTCCAGGCATATTGTCCACTACAATTTCTGTAATCTGTGAGGGTTGCAAAGCATTCACTTCCTCAGAGCTTTTCGCTTCCCTTCCATTAATAAGAAGCAGTATCTGACCTTTACCGAAGTACGTCAATTTGTTATTCGTACGGAGTACACCGGGAATATTGCTCAGCAGGCTTTCCACATTAGGAAGTTCCGAAAGATATGTCTCTTTGACATTGATGTGCAGGAGATTGTTTTTGTAGGAAGTTACCTTACGGGCAGACTTTACCACGACTTCGTCCAACTCATAGCCGGATGGAAGCTGAATGGTTCCTAAATCAATACTGTTTTTTACATCTAATGTTATTTGCTTGATTTGATAACCTATATGACTAATGTTCAATATATAGCAATCAGCGGGTATATTTTTCAGTAAGAATCCATGTTCTGAGTTAATACTTTGTGCGACGATAGAATTATCATGCCACAATACAACATTGGCATTAAGTATTGCCATTCCGTCCGCATCACAAACCATTCCTTTGATGTTGCTCTGTGAGAATAAAAAGGTTGTATGGATGGACAATGCTATTAATAATATGAATCGGAAATTATGCATGATTTTATTTGTATCATTTTTATTCAATCTTGAATTCTGCTGCCATATACCACTTCTTATTTATACCGTTAAATTCCACTTCCTTGTAAACCCGATATTGACCGGAAGTATTGTCATTGAACAATGGATAGAGTTTGGCTTTGAAATGGTAATCACCGTCAGGTTTCAATATAATGCCAATGTCGTGCACCAAACTGTTGTCATGTAATGGTATCCATTGTTCTCCCTGTTTGCGTGCTACAAAATAATATTCGCCAAAGAATAAATTTTGTTGGCTCAAGTTCTTGTTGGTTAGTATTACATTTACACTTTCTGTTCCAATCGGGTAAACAGGCTTCTCGGTTTTCATGCTTATTTGCAGTGTGTCGGTATATGCTCTTTGTGTAAAGGGGGAAGGTTTGCGTACTGCTCCATAGTTAATGGCAGAATAGTTAAGCATCTCCTTTCTGAATAATTTTTGAAAATGAATGGAATTATTAATCAGATCCACAAAGATTGAATCACCGCGCATACCAGAGCCATAAATATTCTGTGATGAAATTGTCTTGCCATTCCAAGAGGCGGCATCCATCTGTTTTCTCAGCCGTTTGGCTCCGGCTTCATCAACTAATTCAAACTCTGCATAAGCAACTTGGGCGTTTCTGTTGAAAGTTTTGTAGATACGATATTTGCCAGCACGATTAGGAACTTCGGAAGTATAAAGCTTGATTGTCTGTTCTCCTGAAGGATATTCAGGGTCTAATATCCAAGCTATATCTTCAATAATCGGGTCGGTTGGCAATGTTTCCCATTGTTGTTTATCATTATTGTAATAGGTAAGGCTGTAATCGTTTCCACACATATACTCTTGTTGGGAATAATTGGTAACGGTTAGTTTCACTTCTGTAGTTGACAGTGGATAATAATCGTATTCTGTCTGCATGGAAAGTGAAGTAGGGCTGACGGCTTCTCCCGTAGGAATATCACGCGGAACAGGTTGCAGGACAAAGGAGGTTGTTTCCGATGATTGTTCTTGTTCTTCTTCCGTTGGAATCGGTTTAGATTTAAAAATACTGTCTGGATACAACTCTTCTTGTAATAGGATGCTGTCTGCTTCATTTTCTTGCCCTTTCTTAGAAGTAGTGGAATGGCAAGAACATAGGGTTATTAATAATAAAAATAATATCTGTTTCATAGTGCGTATGTAGTTATTCGTTTAACACTAAGATACCAAAGACAAAAATAATAAAAGCACAACTCATTAGCAATCTGAATTGCGCTTTTATTTTATTGCCATCATTCAATCACCGCCTATTATAAGAAGAAATGAGTATCAGAATAGGGAGATAAGTATTGTAATGGATATAAAATAAAAATCCCTATAACCATTACAGTTACAGGGATTTATATATTAGTAATGTATTATATTACTTGTTCAAGGCAGTAGCTACGTCAACCGCACAAGCCACTGTACATCCTACCATCGGGTTGTTACCGATACCGAGGAATCCCATCATTTCCACGTGAGCAGGAACTGATGAAGAACCAGCGAACTGAGCATCTGAGTGCATACGACCCATAGTATCGGTCATACCGTAAGAAGCAGGACCAGCAGCCATATTATCTGGGTGAAGTGTACGACCTGTACCACCACCAGAAGCTACTGAGAAGTATGGTTTACCTGCAAGAACACGTTCTTTCTTGTAAGTACCTGCAACTGGGTGTTGGAAACGAGTCGGGTTAGTAGAGTTACCAGTGATTGATACATCTACACCTTCTTTCCACATGATAGCTACACCTTCGCGAACATCGTCAGCTCCGTAGCATTTTACTTTTGCACGAGGACCGTTTGAGTAAGCGATTTCACGAACAACTTTCAGTTCGCCTGTGTAGTAGTCAAACTGAGTCTGAACGTATGTAAATCCGTTGATACGAGAGATGATCTGAGCAGCGTCTTTACCCAAACCATTCAAGATACAACGCAAAGGTTCTTTACGTACTTTGTCTGCTTTTGCAGCGATTTTGATAGCACCTTCAGCAGCAGCGAATGATTCGTGACCAGCCAAGAATGCGAAACATTTAGTTTCTTCGCGCAACAGCATAGCAGCCAAGTTACCGTGACCAAGACCTACTTTACGGTCATCAGCTACAGAACCTGGGATACAGAATGACTGCAAACCGATACCGATAGCTTCAGCAGCTTCAGCAGCGTTTTTGCAACCTTTCTTCAATGCGATAGCACAACCTACTACGTATGCCCATTTTGCATTTTCGAAGCAGATAGGCTGAGTTTCTTCACAAGTCTTATAAGGATCAAGACCATATTGTTCGCAGATAGCGTTAGCTTCTTCGATGTCTTTGATACCGTTTTCGTTCAAAGCAGCAAGAATCTGTTTGATACGACGGTCCTGGCTTTCAAATTTTACTTCTCTAATCATATGTCTTTTCCTCCTTATATTATTCCTGACGTGGGTCAATATGTTTAACTGCGCCTTGTTCTGCTGTGAAGCGTCCGTAAGTACCTGTTACTTTCTTCAGAGCTTCGTTAGCGTCTGTACCTTTTTTGATCTCATCCATGAATTTGCCCAGATGAACGAACTCGTATCCGCAGATTTCATCGTTTTCGTCCAAAGCGATAGTCTTGATATAGCCTTCAGCCATTTCAAGGTAACGAGGACCTTTAGCCAAAGTTCCATACAAAGTACCTACCTGGCTACGCAGACCTTTACCCAAGTCTTCCAAGCCGGCTCCGATCATCAAACCACCTTCAGAGAAAGCAGACTGAGTACGTCCGTAAACGATTTGCAAGAACAATTCACGCATAGCTGTGTTGATAGCGTCGCAAACCAAGTCGGTATTCAATGCTTCCAAAACTGTTTTTCCCGGAAGGATTTCAGATGCCATAGCAGCTGAGTGAGTCATACCTGAGCAACCGATTGTTTCAACCAATGCTTCCTGGATAACACCTTCTTTAACGTTCAAAGTCAGTTTACAAGCACCCTGCTGAGGAGCACACCAACCGATACCGTGAGTCAAACCTGAAATGTCTTTGATTTCTTTTGATTTAACCCATTTTCCTTCTTCAGGAATTGGAGCTGGACCATGATTAGGTCCTTTTTTTACAACACACATGTGTTCAACTTCGTGTGAATAAGTCATATTCTTTACGTTTTATGAGTAATAAAAAATAAGTATTTCGTAAACTTCTTATTACGGAATTTCTTCTTTAATTCGTACGCAAAGTTAGTCGTTTTATTTAGTTATGCAATCACTGAAACCTAACTTTTTGTTGGTTTTTAATGATATTTTTTGCTGAAACTCTTGTTTTGTAATCTCTGCTTGTCAAAATGTTTTTTATCTTCCGAAAGAAACCTGTATCTTTGCCGGTGGTAATATCAGCAGGATGGTAATACCTATCTGTAAGTAATAATAATTAGGTATATGAATGAAGTCGAAATTAAAGTAAAAGACGAAGACCTACGTCGTGGAGCCGAAGCTGGAATGGATGAATTTCTGAATGTGTTTATCCATAAGTATCTTGAGGTTACAGGAGGAGTAATTAATGCTGAAACGATGCCTTTACTGAATGGGTATCAGCATACATTACTAGGTTATCATTTCTTTCGTGAAGAAGTGCTTGAAGGAGGTTTTATACAGTTGATTCAAAATGGTTACGGACCATATATCTTTGATAATCCTTTTGCCAAGGCGATGCGTATGTTTGGAGCGAAAGATTTTTCAAAGCTTATTTATGATGCTAAAAAGATTTATGATGCTCATCGTGAAGATTTGGAAAAAGAATGTTCTGATGATGAGTTTATGGCAATGTATGAGCAATACGAAGCGTTTGATGATTTGGAAGAGGCCTATATGGATATGGAGGAGAGAGTTACAGCACAGATTGCTGAGTATGTAGATGAGCATTTGGAACAATTTGCAGGGATAGAGTAATCTTTGGAATTTATTGCTTGTTTCTGGTTTATAGTGAATAAAAGTTAAAAATAAAGATAAAGAAAGCAGTCTTTTTTACTCATTTTCATTTTAAGTGAAAAAAAATAAATAATAAAAGATAAATAAAGGAAGAATATGAAGACAATGAAGTTTTTTATGTTGGCATCAGCTTTTGCATCGATGATTGGATTTAGCTCTTGCTTGAATGGTGAAACTAATACAACTATTCAAGGAGCTCCTATTTTGAAAGTAGAGTCTAGTTTTATGGGAGGAACTTATTTTACAGATATATCAGGTGTTAAATATATACCTAATAAGGAGATTTTGTCAGCTGAAGGTAAATTTGCTTATGTTCCTATGCAATATGATTATAGTTTGTATAATCAGCAAGAAAACTCTTATGATATAACTTTATTAGGGGATTTATCTTACCTGAGAACTGTCACTGCAAATTATACAGAAATTCCCCAAGAGCAGACTACTGCTACTTTAGATGTTGTAGATGATGGTTATAATGCTGGTTTAGTTTGGGGAGCAAATAATGAGTATTTGCTTTTACCTTTATCTTATACTCTCCATAAAGATGTAGATAGAAATGATGAAGATGAGATGAATGAAGAATTACGAAAACATAATTTTATAATTTATACAATTCCGGGAAAGGAATTTTCTGAGAATGGGGATTCTTTAAAACTTTATCTTCGTTATACAATACAGGGGGTAGATTTATCAGAAGAAGATGCAGCAAAGAAGTATTCTGAAGAATATACTAGTAAATATGCTGATTATCGTTATTTGCAACTTAATATACCAGGTTCTGGAAATCCAAAATGGATTAGACTGGAGTTTGAAAAATCAAATAACTATAATGGTGCAACAATAGCTCCTAATGAGAAAACTAGAGAAGTAAGATCTTATCAGTTGTATCAGAAAAAATAAAAATAATTTAAGAGAGAGAAAGGTAGAGTAAGTGCATTTAAAATGCATTTAGGTGGCACGATATATGAAGGATTTATTATAAATTTATCCTGAGTATAATTCGTGCCTTCTTTTATGGAATTTTCAAAATATCTTTTAATTAATACGCTTTATAGATATTTGTGATGTAAATAAATGTTTAACCTTTTAAAGCTTAAAACTATGAAAAAGAATTTTTTGTTTATAGCTTTTGCTGTAGTATTATGTTGGGCTACTTCTTGTAATAAAGAGGATTTTACTAATTCTGATTTTATTGTAAGTCAAGGAGAGTTGTTGACAAGAAATGAAAATGATTTTGATCCTTTGAATGAAATCTCTAATAACAATGTTCCTGTTTATATTAGAAATGTTGGTAAAGGAAATACTTATATGTCTGAGGTTGGGACTTCTGTATTGTTGGAGGCTTCTGATGATGGGTCTGCTCGACAAAGATGGATAATCAATAAATTCGGTTTAGGGTTGGATATAAGTCCTATAACTCAACCTGATAAATCAATTCACGTAGTAAGAATTGGCGGTGAAAGTATTTGTAGACCTTATTTAAGTGATATTTTTCCTTTACCGGGGACAACTGGTATTTCTATGATATCTATTTCTAACTCTGTTTTTTATTACATTTGTAGTGGGTCTTCAGTTCAGCCTGGTTTTCCAATAACGTATTTGCAGCGAGAGTCAAAGGAGAGTAATAATTTAATTTTTGGAAATTCGAATGTTGCAGATTGGGCTAAATGGGAAATATCTCCGGTTGGAGAATATACTATTGAGGATATAGAATATTCTTTTTACGATGGTGGAAGTTTAGACTCTTCTAGCGTTATAATTGATAATTATACAGTAGATAATAGAAAATCTTCTGTATCAGTGAAAAGAACTCAAACTATGTCTCATGAAATCTCAGAATCTTCTACTTTTTCTAAAACGGAAGGAATTTCTACAGAATATTCCATATCTACCTCTTCTTCGTCGGGGATTCAAGTGGGATTACCTAAGGTAACTGTAAATTCGAACTCTGAAATATCAATCTCTACTTCAACAACTAAACATGCTTCTTATGTGCAGGGGGAGGATAAAGGTGAAAAACAAACGATTACATGTTCCTATGAAGTAACAGTTCCTCCATATACTTATTATTCAATTAAAACATTAGTAAAAGAATATAGGATGAATGTGAGGTATATAGCAACATTAAAAGGAGCAGATAATGTTACTTTTAGAGTAAAAGGTACGTGGTCTGGAGTTCAAGCTATTGATACTTATCAAGAAGCTTTTGATGAAAAGAATAATCTTGTAGAAGCAGATATACGACCTATTGAGTTTTGATGAGGGCTGATGATATGATTATTGCTTTGAACTTCTAAATAGTAGTACTATTATTTATTAAAGGTGCGGATTATGCAGATAAGGCTGTGTATGTTAATGTATGTCAGCGTTTCTGTATAATTCGTGCCTTATTTTATTTCTTTTTTGTACATTTGCAGTTCCGAAGTTCGGATTTATTACAAAAAAGTAGAATAACATTGGATTATAAATCATTATTTCAGCAGATAATAGCTTTGTTGTCTACTCCAGGCAAAGCGTGGAGTGAAATTGCAGAGCGGGGGGTAGGAAGGTCAGTAATGCCTGCTTTTGTTTATCCTCTTATTGGGTTGTGTGGCTTGTCAGAGTTTATCGGAACATTTATCGGAAAAGATTTTTCATCCGTTATGTTCCAGGTAGCCTTGACTCGTTGTTGTGCTGTAGCTGTAGCTTTGTTCGGTGGTTTTTTTCTTTCAGCTTATTTATTGGATAAGTTGAATCATAACTGGCTGGGAGGGAAAGATTCTTACGACCGGATACTTGTGTTTGTGGGCTATTCTATGGTAGTTACTTTTGTATTGAATATCGTCAGTGGACTGTTTTCTATAGTTGTACTGCACTGGATATTGCAAATATATACCATTGTAATTGTATTCGAGGGGGTACGCAGATGGCTTAAGGTTGAGGAGAACAAACAGACTGCCTTTACTCTTGTGGCTACTATCATCATTTTGGTGTGTCCTGCTATTATCGAATTTATATTTAATAAGTTATCAGTAATATTGAATTAATGAAAACAAACGCCGGTAATATAAATATTAAGAATAAACGTGCTTCGTTCGACTATGAGTTTGTCGATACGTACACAGCCGGAATTGTGTTGACCGGAACTGAGATAAAGTCTATTCGTCAGGGAAAAGCAAGTTTGGTTGATACGTTTTGTTTCTTTTCCCGTGGAGAGTTGTGGGTAAAGAATATGCATATAGCTGAATATTTTTACGGTTCGTACAACAATCATTCAGCTCGTCGGGACCGTAAGTTGTTGCTGACGAAAAAAGAACTTCGTAAACTTGAACGTACTTCTGCCGAGCCTGGATTTACCATTGTTCCGACTCGTCTGTATATTAATGAAAAAGGGTTGGCGAAGGTTGTGATTGCTTTGGCAAAAGGTAAGAAACAATACGATAAACGCCAGACGTTGAAAGAAAAAGAAGATAAGCGTATGATGGATCGCATGTTCAAGCGATGATCGGGAAAGATGGTGCAGACAATTACAGTTTATATAAGTTGTCTGCATCGTGTTTTTGGCATATGAGGAAAACGATTCCCTGTGTTTTAAATTTAAATAGAGCTTTTTCAAAATGCAACAACTAATAAACGAACGTATTCTCGTGCTCGACGGAGCCATGGGAACGATGATACAGCAATACAACCTTTCGGAAGCTGATTTTCGGGGAGAGCGTTTCAAGGATCTTCCAGGATTGCTGAAAGGGAACAATGATATGTTGTGCCTGACTCGGCCGGATGTTATAGAGGAAATACACCGTAAGTATTTAGAGGCAGGAGCTGATATCATCGAAACAAATACATTTAATGCAACTGCTGTTTCGATGGCAGATTATCATATGCAGGCTTATTGCCGTGAGATAAATCTTGCGGCAGCTCGTCTGGCCCGTAAAATTGCTGATGAATATACAGCGAGAACTCCCGAAAAACCACGCTTTGTTGCCGGTTCGGTAGGACCGACCAACAAAACTTGCTCGATGAGTCCGGATGTAAATAATCCCGCTTTTCGTGCATTGACATTCGATGAACTTTCTGAAGCTTACCGTGAACAAATGGAGGCTTTGCTTGAAGGGGGAGTAGATGCTATTCTGATAGAAACAATTTTCGATACGCTGAATGCGAAAGCTGCTGTTCTGGCCGCAGAAACAGCTATGCAGAATTTGGGAAGAAAAGTTCCTTTAATGCTTTCTGTTACGGTCTCGGATGTTGCTGGACGCACGTTGTCGGGACAGACGCTTGATGCGTTTTTGGCTTCGGTACAGCATGCTGATATCTTTTCCATCGGACTGAACTGCTCTTTTGGTGCCAGACAGTTGAAACCTTTCCTGGAGCAGTTGGCCCGTCGTGCTCCTTATTATATAAGTGCTTACCCTAATGCCGGACTTCCTAATAGTCTGGGGCAATACGACCAGACACCCGAAGAAATGGCTGCCGAAGTCAAGGAGTATATCGATGAAGGACTGGTGAATATAATCGGTGGATGCTGTGGTACTACCGAAGCATATATTGCCAAGTATCAGGAACTTATTAAAGATGCCAAACCTCATGCGCCTGCTCCGAAACCGGATTATCTCTGGCTTTCTGGGCTGGAACTGTTGGAAGTGACTCCTGAAATTAATTTTGTCAACGTGGGTGAGCGCTGTAATGTGGCCGGTTCACGTAAGTTTCTTCGTTTGATAAACGAAAAGAAATACGATGAAGCTTTGTCGATAGCCCGCAAGCAGGTAGAAGACGGCGCGTTGGTTATCGATGTTAACATGGACGACGGATTGCTTGATGCTGCTGAGGAGATGACAACCTTCCTCAATCTGGTTGCATCAGAACCGGATATTGCTCGTGTGCCTGTTATGATAGACTCTTCCAAGTGGGAAGTTATTTTGGCAGGACTGAAATGTGTGCAGGGAAAATGTATCGTCAACTCTATTTCACTGAAAGAAGGCGAAGAAGCTTTTGTTGAGCATGCCCGTACCGTCAAGCAGTACGGAGCGGCAGTCATCGTAATGGCTTTCGACGAGAAAGGACAGGCCGATACATTTGAACGGAAGATAGAAGTTTGCGAACGGGCTTATCGTATTCTTACAGAGAAGGTCGGTTTCCGTCCTCAGGATATAATCTTCGATCCGAACGTGCTGGCAGTGGCTACTGGTATCGAGGAACATAATAATTATGCTGTCGATTTTATTAAAGCTACAGGTTGGATTCGCCGTCACCTTCCGGGCGCACACGTCAGCGGAGGAGTAAGTAATCTTTCTTTCTCTTTCCGTGGCAACAATTATATACGTGAGGCAATGCATGCAGTATTCCTTTATCATGCTATTCAGCAGGGTATGGATATGGGTATTGTCAATCCGGGAACTTCTGTACTTTATACAGATATACCTTCGGATATCCTGGAACGGATTGAGGATGTGGTGCTGAACCGTCGTCCGGATGCAGCTGAACGCTTGATTGAAACAGCTGAAAAACTGAAAGCGGAAAAGGAGAACTCGGGTGAGCAGCAAACAGCCAGTTCACATCTTGCCTGGCGTGAAGGGACGACTGTAGAAGAACGTTTACAGTATGCACTGGTAAAGGGTCTTGGCGATTATCTGGATGAAGACTTGCATGAAGCACTTGCCAAATATCCGGATGCTGTCAGCATTATCGAGGGTCCGCTTATGTCGGGAATGAATCATGTCGGTGATTTATTCGGTTCCGGTAAGATGTTCTTGCCTCAGGTTGTAAAGACAGCACGTACTATGAAAAAAGCTGTAGCTATCCTTCAGCCCTATATTGAGGCGGAAAAAAAGGAAGGGGCACGCAGTGCAGGAAAAGTGCTGTTGGCTACAGTAAAGGGAGATGTACACGATATCGGTAAGAATATTGTTTCTGTGGTTATGGCATGCAATAATTACGAAATTATCGACTTGGGCGTAATGGTTCCTGCAGAAAAGATTGTTGAAACGGCTATTCGTGAGAAGGTAGATATTATCGGCTTGAGCGGACTTATTACACCGTCGCTGGAAGAAATGGTGCATGTCGTTTCAGAACTGGAACGTGCCGGACTTGATATTCCTGTAATGATTGGCGGTGCTACAACTTCCAAACTTCATACAGCTTTGAAGATTGCTCCGGTTTATCATGCTCCGGTAGTATATATGAAAGATGCTTCACTGAATGCTCCGGTGGCAGCACGCCTGATGAATCTTGATTTTCGAAGTACATTTGCAGAAGAACTGGAAAGTGAATACCGTGAGCTTCGTGAAAAGAATAAGACCAAACAGGTAAAGACGGTTTCACTCGAGGAAGCACAGAAAAATAAATTGAATCTCTGGGAATAGTCTTTGTAGACAAACTGATTTATATTCTGTTATAAGGCATGGCATATCAAATTTTTAGTGATATGTCATGCCTTTTTCCGTATTCTTTGTATTTTTATCACCATATTGAAAAACACGACATGATAATGAAAACACAATTTTGTTCTTTTTTACTTTGCTGGATAATCTTTTGTGAGTTTTTGCCGGCTCAGTCTGTATGCGGATATCGTTCGTTGGATGTTACAAATCCTATAGAGTTTTTAGGAAATAAGATTCTCTATGAAGGAAAGGAAATAGAGTTGGGAGAGAAAACCTTTTTTATCGATGGGCAGCTGTCCGATGAAGTGACGGCCAGATATCCTTTTGTTTTCAATAGCTTTAATAAAGCAGCCAAGGCTTTTGTTGCCGGAACAGAAGCAGAGCCTATGAAAGTATATATAGCTCCTTATGTATATTGGATTGATAATCCTGATGATCCTCAGGTAAGGGTAGGAAAAGACGGTAAAGAACCTTTCGGACTGGTAGTAAAATGTCCTTATCTGCATCTTGTCGGGTTAACCAAAAATCCTGAAAATGTAGTGCTTGCTTCCAGTCGCGGTCAGACACAGGGAGCTGTAGGAAACTTCACGATGTTTGATTTCTGGGGAGATGGTCTGTCGGTGAAGAATCTTACGATGGGAAACTATTGTAATGTCGATCTGGAATTTCCTTTAAAGAAAGAATTAGGACGTAAAAAAAGAATGTCTGCCATTACCCAGGCGCATGTAGCCTATTGTCATGGAGATAAAATTGTGGCAGAAAATGTCCGTTTCATCAGCCGCTTGAATATGAATCCTTTGAATGGGGCAAAACGTATTTTGTTCTATAAATGTTATATGGAAAGTACCGACGATGCGTTGACTGGTACAGGAGTCTACCTGAACTGTACGTTGAAGTTTTATGGTCAGAAACCATTCTGGCGGACGGATATGGGAGGGGCTGTTTTCTTGAACAGTGATTTTTATGTATGTCATGACGAAGACCGTCAGTATTTTTGTAAAGGAGTGGGACCTTTGACTGTTGTCGATTGCCGGTTTCATGTCCGAAAGCCTGTATATGCAGGCTGGACACACGAGCCGTCCGACTGGTTACGGTGTTACCAGTATGGTGTAACGATGAATGGACAGCCTTACGTAATAGGTGCGGACAAGCCTTATAATACAGTATGTATGGAGCAGGAAAATGTACTTCACGCATACCGCCTGACAGATGAAAATGGTAAGGTAATTTACAACACTTATAATTTACTTCGGGGAGATGATGACTGGGATCCGCTTCAAGTGAAGGATTGTGTACGGGCAATCGGAGAACATGATGGCAGGGATTATGCGAATCTGCCGGTTTGTTTGTCGGTTACTCCGCTGGTTGCCTCTGTACAGACCGGAGGCAATCCGGTGAAGTTGGCTGCCAACGTAAAAAGACACTGCAATTATGTGCAGCAGGGAAGCTCTGTTCGCTGGAAGATTCAGCCGGGATATGAAAAGTATGTCAGCCTGTCTGCCGGAGAAGACGGGACGTGTGTGGTCAAGGCAATGAATCATGAGGACGAAACCAAACATTTCACTGTTGTAGCCTATACGGAAGATGGATTGGAATGTGCAGTAGAACTGACAGTTGCTCCCGATTTTGTGGAAGCTCCTGCTTTTGTGGAAGTGCCGAAGCTGGAAATAGCAGATGGAAAAGCAATGGTAAGTTACGAACTGGATTTGCAGGGACGGAAAGATGAGTCGCTGATTACCTGGTATCGGGCTGTTGACAAGGAGGGTAAAACGAAATATCCGGTAGCAGTGTCACGGTTGGCTAAGCCCGAAACAACCTATAGATTAACAAAAGAAGACGTTGGATATTATCTTATGGCAACGGTAGCACCCAAACATTTGCGTTGTCATCCCGGTAAAGAATATACGGTGATTTCTTCATCACCTGTTGATAGGAAACAGGTAAATCCGGTAGATGTATTCGAAACTGATTTTCGAAATTTTCCTTGTTCCAATCAGCCTGTATTGTATTCCGGCGGATGGACAATAGGAGGATACAAGCCTCTTGATACGGAAGGTTACGATTGGGAACTTTTCTCCGATAAGGACTATTGGGTGTATGGAGAGGGAATGAACGGATCACGCGGAACGGGTTTGCTGCAGGCGCAGCGTGGAGCACGGCTGTTATATACTCCATTGGAAGGTAGATATGGAGACATGAAAATAACCTTAAATGTAGATCCGAGCAAAACCGCAGGACAAGGATTTGGAAGTGCTACGGGGCAATATATGGATATCTGTATCAAGTTCGATACCCGTACTCTGACTGGATATGCTTTGCGTATTATCCGTACGACAAAATACAGCAATGCGGTCGATTTCATGCTGATGAAATACGAAAATGGCAGGACTACTGCGATTTCTCTTCCGGTATCTTCCACCTGTTACCGTACCGACTGCACCATTGTACTTGAGGTTAAAGGAAGTAAGTTGACGGCCCATGCCGAAACTTCCACTCCGCTTTCATCTCCTGTAACGGACGAGAATCTGAAACCGTCTGTAAGTTTGGAGGCTGATATCGTTCCTAATGCTTGGGGAGGTATGGGGATTCAGCATACGGGAAGTTGTGGAGAGAGTACTACCATGCTGCATCACCTGAAAATAGAATGGATGGGCGTTTCGGCTAGCAAATGATAAGTGATTAGAATGCAGAAAAGGAAAATATGAACAGCCCTTCACGATATATGGGGAGTAATAGAGGTTGCCTTTCTTTTTCTCGATTATAAACAGACGGAAACCAGTAACGACGCACAGATAGAACAATACATTTCTCCGGTGAACTTGCGTGCGTCGGGATATATTAAGAAAATTTATTTCACCGAACATCAGTCGGTCAAGAAGGGAGATACCTTGCTGGTGCTCGATGACCGTGAATACCGTATCCGAGTGATGGAGGCTGAAGCTGCCTTGAAAGATGCAATGGCTGGAGCTACGGTAATAGATGCTACCTTACAGACTACACAGAATTCGGCTTCTGTTTATGGGGCTTCTATTGCCGAAATTGAAATTCGTCTGGCTAAACTCGAAAAAGACCGTCAGCGTTATGAAAACTTGCTGAAGCGGAATGCGGCAACACCGATACAGCTGGAACAGATTGAAACGGAATATGAGGCTACACGAAAGAAACTGGAGGCTACAAAGCGTCAGCAAAAAGCTGCCATGTCGGGCATTAAGGAAGTTTCCAATCGCAGAGAAAGTACGGAAGCTGCCATACAACGTGCTACGGCCGCACTCGAAATGGCACGACTTAACCTTTCGTATACTGTTGTGTTGGCTCCTTGTGACGGGAAGCTGGGACGTCGTGCATTGGAAGAGGGACAATATATTGGTGCCGGACAAAGCATTACGTATATTCTTCCTGATACGCAGAAGTGGGTGATAGCTAATTATAAGGAAACTCAGGTAGAGAATCTTCACGTGGGACAGGAAGTCCGTATTACAGTATGGGGCACAGAACGAAACGTATATTGAGGATTGAGCGGAAAGAATATCAAACCTATTGATATACAAAATGTTATGCAAAATATGAGTGGATGGCTCTGCAAAACGAAACGTTTACGTGGGTTTAATTTGCAGCTACATTTAGGTGCTTTTTAGGCATACAGATTTGCAGATAGGTTTAATTGGGTTTACATAGGGCTTACATGGCTGATTCGGGTGGGGGAGTGAGTGGCAGCTGCGGCTGCTTTTTTTGTGCCCGATTATTTGATATATTGCTTCTTAAAATATTCCATATAATAGTTATTTGGTATATTTGTGCCAAAATATTATTAGTATGGCAAAGGTAATACATGTGCATTTGACGCACGGAATAGAAGGAACAAAGCGGAAAGATTGGTATTTCAGCAGCATTTCGGCGGTTTATACCGTTTTTACAGCTGAACAGGTGGGTGCAACGAAGAATTATTTGCTGCATGCAGGATTGTCCGGGAACGGTACTATATGCACCAAAAAGGCTATAATAAAGCAATCTACGCTCATTTCTTGCGGGCGTAGTGAAATGTGTCAGACGAATAATAAGCGGCCAAAAACGCAATAAAAATGGCTTTAGAATGATCCGGTGTGGGGAGGTGGTTATACCTCCCTTTTTTTGTGCTTGAAATCGGTCTTTTTTGACGCTGGATATTCAGGTGGATGTTCAAAGTGGATATTCACTTTTATAGAACTGGATATTCAAAATAGGGTTTTGGCGGTGTGCGATACAGACGTACTAAAATACTATAATTTTAAAAATACCCCTCGTTTTTTATTTGATAGCCCCCCCCTAAAAACCTATCATTTTTCACGCTTTAGTTTTTAAATGCCCCAATATCAGTGTTTTTATACCCATATATGAAGGTAGGGGAGGGGGATTGCTTGGGAGGGGGGCATCATGGGGGATGATAGGGGGTACGCTTCGTTTCCCATCACCGGTGTATGGTAACAGTAAATCCGCCTACCCGACATTTGCAGTACCGGAAATGTGTGCATCCGACACATGTTTTCCCTTTTCGATTGTCATTTGGCGAATCTGTTCTTTAAGCCTTCCTATTTCTTCTGCCTGCTCTCTTATTATAGACAAGAAAGATTCAGTGGTACTATTATTTGTTTCCTCATGAAGTATATTGTTTTGATTCTTTGCGGCTTTAACTGCTTTCAACTTAGCTTGTGCTTGCTCTTCTGTCATTTCCCCCTTAATAATTGGCAAATCTGATTCATAGTAAGTTTCTTCAATTATAGGATTCCCTTCCCCAGTAAATAACCATCGAAGGTTGATGAATACAGAATATCCTGACATTATAAACCTTTTAAAAAAGTCATAGCTTGGAGCAGACTTTCCGCTTACTATATCATAGATAGTTTGGGCTCTACTGTACCCTAATGCATTGGCGAACTTATTTGGATTAGTGTGCAAGATAAATATAACCTCTTCTATTCTTGCAGATATTTCTGTATTTTTTTCTTTCATATCTTTTGTTATTACAGGATTTTCTGTATATTTGCAGCGTGTTCAAAAAAGAACACCGCGCCAAAGATACAAAAAAGGCGTGTGATTAGCGATTTTTAAGTATAAGATTATGAAAGAGACATTATTGATGAAAGTAAATCCCAAGACGCTGGATAACCTGATGAACGAATTAACCAGTGCTATTATTCAGATGAAAGATGTAGAACCAGTGCAGAATTCAAGATTTAAAGATGAGGTCTATACAATGTGTGTATGTTTTCAAGCAGAGCTGCTGCAGACCATTCGGAACGTGGAATTAAAGAATCAATCAAGTAAAGATACTCAGGATAACCCAGCGTGACGACCCGGAAGGCGTTAAGAGACGGGTGACGGTGTGGAAAGACACACGGGAGTGCATG